>Ga0209092_10000386_pt1 | contig 42925 bp, 25 predicted proteins | sample FraStrMetagenome_FD_187446 | JGI IMG/M metagenome (GOLD analysis project Ga0209092, IMG submission 187446) | Marine eukaryotic phytoplankton communities from Arctic Ocean - Fram Strait ARC3M Metagenome (SPAdes) (version 2) | ecosystem: Environmental > Aquatic > Marine > Oceanic | place: Fram...
CAATCGCAGTCTCAGTAGGTGTGGTAGAGATCTCATCTTGCGTAGTGGTTGATGGATGAGTTAACAGCATATCTTCATCAAGATCAGGAAGGGTATCTTCATCTCGCTGAGTTGATTTGCCAACCAACGAGTCTTCCTCCATAGGTGCAATATCTGTTTCCATTGGGGTTTCAATTTGCATCGGAGATACAGCAAACTGGGTGGAGTTAGATGTGGACTCTGGGGAAGTCGAGGAAGGTTCCGACATTTTCGTATTTAATGAAATAACTGGTGAAAAATTATGAAAGGATTCCTTTAGTTTTTTGGTAAACTTGCTCGATGTTTTTACTTTTTTGTTAAAGATTTCCGATTTTGAGCGCCCACGTAGTTTGCGGGTATGATCACACTGAGTGGTACCCTTTAGTGAGGTTAGAGTTTTTGGCGCGATCGAATTTGGGACATTTTGATACTTAGGTGTAGACTGAGATGTTTCGGAATTTGGAATCTCAGGATCATGCACGACTGAAGTCTCGTGAGGCAGGCTGAGAGAAGGTTGATCCGATAAGTTCGAGATCGACGGAAAGGCATTTTCATACGAGTTAGCCAAAATCTGAAAGGGATTTCCTTTAAGCACATTTCCTATGCTAAAAGGTAATGTAGGCGGGGGTTGCTTAGAGTATTTGGGAACCTGTGGCGGACCTCGCGGTCCTCCTCGACCCAAGACAACGCGGCTCCTCATTGGAGGATTTCGAAGCTGACGTACGTAGAGCACGTAGACGGTGGTATTGTTTTTTGTTTTGTTGTAGTATATCTACGTCTTGCAAAAATGCTTAGTAGAAAAAAAGTTTGTTTCATGCGCTAGTGTTTCCGTCGCCATGTGATTGCTATTCAACAACCACTTTCAGAGATCGGAACAGCTTGTTTGTCTTGTTAGACTGTTTATCCTTTTCCTCCTTGACTTGGCTTTAGATAATGATTCGTTGATTTATTTGTATCCCCACTTGAATGTAGTTTCTTACGACGCTGAGCACCTTTAGACAGTCCCTGAAATTCGCTGGGTTCATGGCAACGATATTGCTCACAACGGCCTCCAGTCGCTTTTCCACAGAAGAGCCAAAGTATGTTGCCCATGATTTGGGTTTAGTCAACTCTGCTTGTGGAGGCGGTTGGAATCCGGTTTTTGTGTTTCTTTTTTGCCCTTAGGTTTTCCTTGATTGTTGTGATTTTGTGGTTTGGTTTGTCCTTTGTTCTTCCCTGCCTTTGATTTCATTTGTTGAATCTCGGCTTTTAGGGCTAGGATTTTACCTTCCTCCGGGGTTGGGGTTTCTCATGTATGATTTGTCTCATTATGTCGTATTTGAGCTTTTCCCAATTCATGAGTTGACAGGGGGTGCTTGTTGTGTCCTACTCGTGTTTCTCGATCTTGCTTCTAATGTACGTACAAAATTTTGTATTGGGTACCGTTAGTTATCCTTGAAACAGGTTCTCCAAAAGCTCGGTGGTGTATTGACCACGTGCTACCAAGGAGTCGATTTGGGTTATAATGTTTAGTTTGTATGGTTTGAGATCGCTGGCCAGGGTTGAAGTGACTTTTCGTAGTACTTGCGGCCTACCACGGTATCCATCCTAATAACCCCCTTCTGAGCCTGTTATGGCGTCAATGAAAAAGGTATAGGTACGACATTGCCCCGTGGGTCCCCTGCTTGATCTGCTTGAGGTTGGTCCTCAGGTTAACCCCCCCTTTGAATCGTGGCATCCCTTGCGGGTCTACTACCCAGGTTGGCTATTTGTTCGTGGTTGTTGCTGGCATCCGTGGACATAGAGATAGGTTGTGCTTTGATTGAGCAAAGGGAGCGTGTGATTGCTATATAATCCTTAAATTGGATAGTAGAGCTAACAAAGGTTATTTTAAATTATGATATCTTTATTAATTTCAAGTTGCCTTTGGTCAATACGTCATCTTATTCATTAAGTCCCGTTTATTGTAGTAAGTGTCATTGAGGGTCGTGTATTGTCTCTACGCATACACGTGTAATCATAACACATTAAGCAGCTGCTGTTTAGATATTTTAATTTTTGATCTATCTTTATTTCATACCTACACATGTAGAAAAAAATACTTTCAAGCAGGATTATGCATTGGAGTCTCAAGAACTTTTGATTCGTGTCATATATATATTATTCGATACCGTACTAGTTTGGTTGTTTTTGATGTTGTGAAATAGGCAATTAGACTTTTGCGGAAAGTTGAAATGACCCATCCCACAGACACTATCTTCATCCCAGAATTCAGCTCTCAAGACCTGAGATCGAGCAAAAGATCAGATCAATCGAGATCCCTCTCAGGTGAAGACTCGCCGCTTCGACATTTTACCAACGGAAAGGATATTCCAAGAACGTATTCAGGTCTTTATGGAGCAGGTGGAGATGATGGGGACCTCTTACCATACGAACTGTCCCGCAATCCAAACACTCAATGGGTTTCAGCTGGTGGGCCCTTCTTATGCTTCACTTACATATTTTTCATATTTATAATTCACATCCTTACCACGATGTTTTTGCAGTATCGATATACTTGGACTGCCACCAATGTGATTCATGGTTTTTTCTCAATAATTGTTCTTCATTGGATAAAAGGATCACAAGATTTCTATGATCAAGGAGAAATGAATGCAATGACCTTGTGGGAACAACTTAGCAATAATCCTGATACGGATTTCGTCTTCGGGTTTCAAAAAGAGATGATGTTGATTATCCCAGGAATTTTGAGTTACACGGGATGTCATTTTGCAGCTTATGACAGAACGCTTTGTTGGATTAATTTATCTATTTGGTCCATTTGTACTCTAGCTAAATTAAAAGTGATGAATGGAGTCAGAATACTTGGTATAAATCGAACCGCAGGTATAGACGACTACAAAAGGAAGATGCTGTAACATGTTTACCAACCTATCTACATGCATCTTAAGCATCTCAGGGAGTTATCACAAGTTCGTACAATTATTTTACCACTGAGAAATCTTGAAATAATTGATTTCAAATTGTATTTTATGTCTCTTGAATACCTATGATCATGCTAGATGTTTCAAATTAGATTTTTCGCTTTAATGTGAATTTTTGTAAAATAAAAAATTATGGACTAAGATAAATGAATCTAATTGTACATTAACACGACTATTGAGAGTATAACTATTTATTAACAAGAAAGATATGTCTATCAAGAGTTTCTTATATTTGACGAACTACAATATACATCTAAATTATTTTTGCTATATTTTTATTCTTTATATTAGATTTAGGAAAGACGACAAACTGGTAACGATTCTTTCAAACAAAATTATCAAAATACACATGTATTTCCCATTCAACATTTCCCAAGTTCATCACGCGTTATAAAAACAATCACAAGCAAGTCTCAAAAAAATACAAAATGGGAAGAAGGAAAGACAGGGTTTTCTTTGATACGCTATCTTTTTATCAACATTAAGCAAAATTCCTTCATACCATTACCTAAGAACACTCTACAATTATGAAGAGAAATTGTTTATTTTAATCTTAGCTTAAGATTTCTGTTCAAATATTGATGTATTTCATTGGTAATCAACATGTTGGTTTTATTAACGTCGGTAGTTTCCGTATATGTCAGCGGCTTTTTTTCCTTCTCCATACAAGTTTTTGAGTGCACTTGCCTTGGCATCGGCGGCTTTATTTCCCCTACCAACCTGATCGGCGTATTGTTTGTCCCATTCAGCCTGTTGAACCTGTAAGGCCATTTGTTGAGCATACTCCTGGAAGCTTACATATCCGTCATTATCGTGATCAAAGTCTTCAAACTTAGGGTAGTCTTTTTCCTGAAGTCCAGGATAGTTACTTAGATAGTTCTTTACGTACATATTGAATTCGGCCCTGCTAATCCTGTCATCTCCGTCAATATCTGGTTGTTTGAATTCGTCATAGTCACGTTGAATCGCCTCCATTTCAGCATTGGCCTCAACCTGTTTTAAAGTGTCTTGCAATTGCTCTACTGCATAAACTAGTTCTGCGTTTTGTTCCTGGAGTTTGAAAACATCATTATAGTATTGAGTGTAGAGAGCTTTCTGTTCTTTTTGATGTTTTTTCTTAAGTTTTTTGGCTACTCTTCCTGAATGAACTTTTCCACCAACAAACCAACCTACTGCACTTCCAATAACCATCTTTCCAAGGCCTCCTCCGCCACCTCTGTGAAAATAGATGGAACCGATTTGTGTGAGATATACTCAACTCAAAAATAAAGCTATGAGTTTATGAAAAATAGTTTGATGATACACTCATTCTCTCAAAGATTCACAAGTAAAGTGATGAGGAAGAGGAAGTGTCGAATAAGGTATTACCTATAGCCATTTCAACAAATGAATTCTTCATTTCATAGCAATTCTACTTTTACACGTGGAGCAAAAAGTGTTCAGATTTACTTACCCCCCATCAGCTTTCACTTGCTGTTTCTTGGCGTAATCGTGGTAAAGATTGTCCTGATTGTAGCTATCTGCATAATCAGTGTAATCAGCATAATCTTGGGCCAATGCAAGACCAGTGAGGAGGAGAAGACCGCCAACAGTTCTCATGATATGTAGATATTGTGAAAATAATTATGTTGTTGATAACGAGATGATGTGTATTGGCGATTTGTTGCCCCACGATAAGATTTTAACCTACGTACTTCACCTACAATTGTTTCAACCAAGAAAATATTCGGCTTTGCAACAAGTCTTTACCTTAAGATGAGTTCCTGTAGATTCAAATACTATCTGCTGTTCAACTTGTTTCTTTATTCCACGCTACACGTGTACTATCAATGATCATTAACGTTAAAAATGTCGTTTTTTTATTCATCTCTCTCTGTCTATACTAGTCATCAAAATGAAACAGCTTCTACGAAGCCCTACGAATAGATTTACGACTCTCCAAAATTTTACAAAATTCATTTAAGCAAAATATTTGTTCTGCAGAAAAATACAACTTTAACTTAAGTATTTTTCCAAAAATGTAACCCTTCATGTATTTTTACACAATTTTCAGTAGATATGTTTTGTACATAACATAACAAAATGCAACCCAAGGAGGACGGAGAGGGATTCTTTTAACTCGTGCAACAAATTCTTTGATTTTTAAATTGTTCAAGTCACTTGTTGAATTGAATGACACGAAAAAATTACTTTGATAACTAAATACAAAACTGCCTCTCTCCCCAGTTACCCCTATCATGTTTATATGTCTCCTTCTCAGTATTTGCATCAAATTATTACAGCATATGATCCATCAGATATTTTGTTCCAAAAAGAACAGCAAATATTGAAGAATAGAAAAAGCAATAAATTCACTCATTTACACCAGTTGTTCATGAACTTTTGTCAGTTTGTTTGTAACTATATACTTGTAAACTAAAGAATTTATGCATGAATCTTTGTCAAATCGAATCACTGGTTGAATAAATTATGAGTTAATTATTGACACTGTGGTACTACATATTGGCATGACCGGAGAATATGTATAATAAATATATTTTGAAATATATCGTCCACAATTAATTGCTGAATTATGATAAAACATATATACAATTGGATTGATTCATTGAAATAGCCTATCTTTAACAAACCAAGCTAAAAATGTCAATGAAACGATACACAACCAGAAATGTATGATTTTATGTTTCTTTGGTGAACTGTCCAATCTTTAAATTTTAATACTATTATTATGCAAAGAGGGAAGTGTTTTCAATTGGGAAACAAACCAATAATGCGTTTCTTCTCTTTCTCATCATATATCTTGAAGCATATCAACACCTTCAAAAATATTACTCATCCTCTTGTTCCCATGTAAAGTTTGAGGATGTGAAAAATAATTGTTCATCCATGATTTTGACTGCGAAAGGTTTTACAGAATAATAGCTTCGGACTACTCTACTGGAGTCTATACGGTTGCACTCCCATTTGCAAAAAAATACTACGTGCATCTAGAGAAGCTCCGATGTTGATTGAGATTGATTTTCGATCATCAAACCTACAAAAGAGGTTGAAACGTGTTAATAATTTACAGATTTTAACTTCCTATGTAACGTAAGAATGGAGAAGTAGAAAACGAATCCATAAGTCCCAACACATGTTTTGTTTTCTCCTTTCATATGCAAAGATCAACAATGTTAAAAATGGTTTGACACAGCACATATGGGTTTTATGATTTATTGTACTCCTTCAGAAGAAGTGTAGCTCGTTCATATATAGCAGTTTAGAGCATCATTGACATTTGATAAACCAGCATATTTTTCACTAGTGTATTTATTTATATGAAAACAAATTATAATTGTAAAATGGTGTAATTTTTGTATAGAGTGGTTCTTCTAGAATATCTAGAATATCTAGAATATTTCAATAATCTCAAGTTACATATTCAGTATCGGTAACTTTTGGCATGCTTAGTGAAAAACAGCGTAATATCGAGTAATTATTTCGTAACACATGAGTTGAGTTACTTGAGTTAGGCTAAAAGGGGTTCTGTTCTATCTTTGGTCCTAATAATGTATGCTCTAAGAATGTGGATTTAATTTTATGAAGGTTTTTATTTTCTGCACTTTGTTTGCTCCAGAGCTGCTCTGCAAAAAACAATGTTTTTCTATTTTCAAACATGAAATGCTGCAAGCTTTTAGAGTTTTTTTTTTCGTTTTCAACACTTGAATCGTCGTGTGCAACTTCAGCACCATTTTGAAAGTGCTGGAAGAAGAACAAATATGAAGGAGAAAATGACGTATGACAAGTTGAATATGTTGTTTTGTGACGGAGGTTGGCCTAAATATTATTGATCGTAGAAAAATTATTTCACCTGTAGATAATCCTTATCCAATATCGCACGTGCGAGGCGTATATCCTCGATGCAACTACAAAATTTTGATGTCCCATTCTTTGGTTGTGTGTAGTTCTCATGTCAACAATACGACTGCTTTTGTCAAATTTGTTACAGCAGTGATTGATTTGCATCATTTAAGATAAAATGGAACACGTACTACTGACAGAACGTGTAAAACGCAATAGAAGCCTTTCTTAAACTTTATTTCTCGAGAGAGAGAGCGAAAACATTCAAGTTAGATTCTCCCTATAATTTTCGAAGTTGATATAATCAAATTAATTACGAGCGAACATAATTTAAAAAATGAGCATTTCCAATACTTCTGAGGTACCAATGCTTGCTGGTGGTAACATCAGTCTTGACTCAATTAAGAAAGAGACTGATGAGGGTGTCCGCCACACCAAAATTATTTGCACTCTTGGACCAGCCTGCTGGGAAGTTGACCAACTAGAGAAGCTAATTGATGCTGGTATGAACGTAGCTAGATTTAATTTTAGTCACGGTGATCATGAAGGACATGCAGCTTGCTTGGAGAGGCTCAGGACAGCTGCGAAAAATAAGAACCAAAACGTGGGTACGTTATATAGAAAAATTAGGATTTTTTTGATCTTTCATTCATGCTTACATTCACTAATAACTTGCATGAACTCTGGCTTTCTGAATCACAATAGCTGTCCTCCTTGATACTAAGGGTCCTGAAATTCGATCTGGATTTTTCGCTGATGGAGCAAAGAAAATTTCACTTGTGAAAGGCGAAAAGATCACCCTTACGGCTGACTACGCATTCAAAGGAAATGCGCAGAAGTTGGGCTGTTCTTACCCATCTCTAGCCAAATCTGTAACTGTTGGCCAAGATATTCTCGTAGCAGATGGGTCCCTTGTTCTAATTGTTTCCAGTATTGATGAAGCTGCCGGTGAAGTGGTTTGTACAATTGCTAATAATGCGTCTATTGGAGAACGCAAAAATATGAACTTGCCGGGGGTTATTGTAGATTTGCCTACTTTGACTGAGAAAGATATTGATGATATCAAAAATTTCGGAGTTAAGCATAACGTTGATTTCATTGCTGCTTCATTTGTCCGTAAGTCCACAGACATTCATACAGTCAAAAGTGCTCTAGGTGAAAAAGGACAACACATCAAAATCATTGCCAAAATTGAGAACCTTGAAGGCCTCCAAAATTACGGGAAAATTCTTCGTGCTGCTGATGGAATCATGGTTGCCCGTGGTGATTTGGGTATGGAAATTCCTCCTGAAAAGGTTTTCTTAGCTCAAAAGATGATGATCCGTGAGGCTAATATTCATGGAAAACCCGTCATTACAGCAACCCAAATGCTTGAAAGTATGGTAACCAACCCCAGACCTACCCGTGCTGAGTGCTCAGATGTGGCCAACGCTGTTTTTGATGGAACTGATTGTGTTATGCTTTCCGGAGAGACTGCTAATGGAGACTATTCAGAAGAAGCTGTTAGAATTCTTGCTCGTACATGCGTTGAAGCCGAACAAGCTGTAAACTATGACAACATGTATGTTTCTGTGAGGAACTCTACCCTTAGAAGATTTGGAAGTATGTGCTCTAGTGAATCTATTGGAAGTTCTGCCGTTAAGACTGCCTACGACGTTGGTGCCAAAGCGATCATAGTTATATCTGAAACCGGTAATACTGCAAGGCAAATTGCCAAGTTCCGTCCTAAAATGCCAATCTGCGTTCTTACAGGTAAGGCATCAGTCGCAAGGCAATCTTTTGGTATTCTTAAGGGAGTGTTTGCTTTCCAAGTTTCTTCCTTGGATTCTACTAAGAAACTTATGCAAGAGACTATTGATGAGATTGTAAAAGCTGGAGTAGCTAAAGAAGGAGAAAAAGTTGTATCTGTTTGTGGAAATACTTTTGGAATGGGAGCTACCAATCAAATTGCTGTAGAGCTCATCAAAATGAGCTACTGGGAAATGCCTGAGGATGTTCACAGCAGCGCTAAGGATGCAGGAAGAGAAGAAGACATGACCAAGGGTTGCATCATTTCTTAACTCATTTCGGAACGAATTTCTGAGCTTCATATTAAAGATAAGATTAATTTTTAAGCTAAAATAATAAGGATGAACAAAGCAAATTTTGTTTTTCGTACTGCAATCTGGAAAGCCATATGAATACTGATGATGAATGTATTTTTGTTTGGTATTTCAACAACAAGATATTTTTTTGGTTAAACATCCACTATAATAGTTTCCGAGTGCGTCACAACAAAACAGGTTTTACGAATGTTGCTCCAAAACTGCCAACCCTTCAAAAAAAGTAAAGAAAATTGATCTGATTGCTAACAATAGCTTACTCAAATTTTACAAGAAAATAAGTTAAGTTCAATGATAATATAGAAACTTTAACTGCATCATAAACTTAAGTAAAACTGCTAATCCATCGTTCATTCAGTTTTTTTCACAAAGTATGACGGGAGAATAATTTAGCGTGAACAAAAAGACTGTAAGTCTTCTCCGTTTGTTTAAGCGTAAACAATTTTCATTGTGTTGGTGGATCCAACATTGGCGGAACTACCATAAACAATAACAACTGAATCACCGGGAGAAAAAACATCGTTCTTCTTCAATTCATTGATAGTTTCAGAAACGGCGAAGTCGGTATCAGCGAGGGAAGAAAGAAGTGTAGACTTGCATCCCTTCAAGTACCCGTTACTCTGTCTGGCAACACGTGCGCTAGTTGTCAATACATGAACAGGCATTCCAGGGCGGAATTTCGCAACTTGTGTGGCGGTGGCTGTGTTTCAGATAGAAAAGGTGATGAAAGGTTAGGTAAAAGAAATTACAATATGTTGTACTATTCGGACACAAAGAATAACTCACCTCCACTTTCTGAGCATACAATAATGGCCTTGGCGCTAATATCAATTGCAGTCTTTACAGAAGAAGAGGCAATGGATTCAGATGTACTCAAGTGACCATATCTCTTGAGCGTAGAGTTCCTAACGGCTTGATATAAACCGTCAAAGTTAAGAGCTGCCTCAGCTTCACAGCAAGTTCTGGCCATAATTTTAACTGCCTCGGAAGGGTATTCTCCGTTAGCAGTCTCTCCGGAAAGCATAACACAATCAGTTCCGTCCAAAACAGCGTTGGCCACATCTGAGCACTCAGCACGGGTAGGTCTGGGGTTGGTTACCATACTCTCAAGCATTTGGGTTGCTGTAACAACTGGCTTTCCAGCAATGTTGGCTTCACGGATCATCATCTTTTGAGCTAAGAAAACCTTTTCAGGAGGAATTTCCATACCCAAATCACCACGAGCAACCATAATAGCGTCGGTTTCGTTAAGAATATCTTGGTAGTTTTCCAAACCTTCCAAGTTTTCAATCTTGCAAATAATCTTAATCTTTCCATTTTGGTCTCCAAGCACCTCACGGATCTTGGTAACATCAGATCCTTTACGTACGAAAGAAGCAGCGATGTAATCAACCTCATTCTTGATTCCCCAGTTCTGGATATCATCGATATCCTTCGCAGTCAAAGTAGGTAAGTCTACAATAACACCAGGAAGATTCATGTTCTTACGTTCTCCAATGGCAGCATTGTTTTCAATTCTACAAGTAATTTCTCCGGCGGAAACGTCAGTGGTGAGAACGGTCAATACAAGAGATCCGTCAGCTACAAGGACCTTTTGGCCAACAGTAACAGAAGTGGCCAAAGCGGGGTAGGAGCAAGCCAATTTGTGTTTGTCTCCAAGGAAGTCGTAGTCAGAAGTTAGAATAATATTTTCTCCCCTAACGAGGAAGATTTTCTTAGCTCCACCAGAAAAGAATCCAGTACGAATCTCAGGTCCCTTGGTATCAAGCATTACAGCTGTTTATATTCACATGGCAAAGAGTGGAAATGTTTTGTTGTAAGAAATAAATTAGTATCAAAGTGGATTGTAAAATCATTCAAAACGTAACAGAAGAAAACATAATAGAATAGTCGATTTTTCGAGTATCATTCAAGATTATACTTCAAAGTATTATTGTTCCGTGATGTTCAAGCACATTTTATATTCACTTTCATCTCTTTCACAAGAATATTGAGCTCATTGAAGTGAAGTCGCAGTACTGTCCACCAAAGGTTCATTTCGAACCAGACTTACCAACATTTGCCTTCTTGTTCTTTGCGGCTTCTCTCAACCTGTTTAAGCAGGCCAAGTGTCCAGCATGGTCTCCGTGGGAGAAGTTGAAACGGGCAACAGTCAAACCAGCATCGATAAGATCTTCGAGCTGGTTTACCTCCCAACAGGCTGGTCCAAGGGTACAAACAATTTTGGTGTGACGGTTGGACACATCAGTGGCGTTTGTGATCTTATCTAGTGTGATATTGGATCCACGAAGTTCGGGGCCAGATGCGTTACCTTGTGTTTGAGCTTCCATTGTAATGAAGAGTAACGACTGAAAAAATCCAACAAAGAAAAAAAGTGATAAAGATTTGAAGATGATAGGGCAAAAACTTAGTTAACTTATACAACAGTCCGATATGGTAATTTTGCATTTGTATACGTAGAATACAGCCTGTAGGATACATATTTAGTGCCCACATTTTCGATCGTAATAAAATTGTACTTAGGAGAAAAAATGTTTCCGCATTGCTACATATATCTTTTCAAAGATTATTTAGAAGAAGATAATACGCACGAACTTATTTGGATTCGAAGTTGTCCAGTATTTCCACGTTGGCAAAAATGCTACCATACTTCTTTCAACAAATAAATAAATGGATGGGAACCGAAGTCAAGATTGCATTTAGATTCACTATTTATGTCAACGAGTTCTCCGTGGGAATTGCTTTAAAAGTCTTCAATTTTATGCAAACAAAGGCCGGAAGCAAATACTTTTGTAAGAGAAAAAAAAAAAACAGGACCAAATCAAAAAAATCTCTCTTTTAGCTAGAATCTTGAAAAGTAGTTCCTTTTTAGATCATACGATCATACGTGTTCAATCCTCTGTCCTTATCACCATACAAAATAGTAACTTGTGAGCTAGAGGTATAGATAGGCCACTTCAACAAACAAGATGTTATTAATAATTGATAGCGGGGACTAGACTTTTAGAAAATGAATTAAAAGGAATTATCACAACTACTAATAGCAGTAAAACGAGTCGTCACTTTGGAAACGACAATAGAATCTTCAAATACTGTACGAATAGCTGTATGAAAGTTTTCATTCTCTTTCATTGACTAATTAATAGATCCTCAAAATAAAGATTTTACCCAAACAGAATTGTTTTTAATGCTGTTTTTCGCATTGAAAAAAATATTGTAAAAAAATAAGTGAAGGTCGAGACACAAGCATTCAAGAGAATACAGGGAATAGAAGTTACACGTAATTCCAGTTATTCTGCTGGATATTTACAAAGCCAAATGTTACAAAAAGGTATCAACCATATCTTCCAATTGATACAAAAGGTACGATAATTTGGAAAATATAGTAACAAAAAAGTGCTATACCGAACTAATCGTTGGTAAGCATTCCAATATGCTCTTATCATTGATTTCGTGAATTGTGATGGATTTTTTAAAAAAACTCACAGATTCAAGACACATCGATTGCTGTATAGTACTATTTACTTCTAAAAAAATAAACAGAAAGAATAGTTACTGTGAGAATACACAATTGGGTATTTCCCATTCATAGCACTCTTTGCATAGTGGTGTTCAATCTACCAGCATTTTTTTTACATTCGTGCCATTCTTATCTTGACATCCCAATCCTAAAAAAAGGTTCTCAATCTTAGAGAAACTGTTAAAACGGGGCTGTTTTAACATCACATTTGGCTTCTCGACGAAGTTAAGGTATAAGATTTTGATTGAGCATCAATGCTTTTTGACAGCATTTATGAAGATTTCTAGATTTGGTAGGCATTTCAGAATATTTTGATTCATGCGAATGATAATTTTCTAATAATTGTGTGTACAAGTAAAAACCTATCTTGCATCCACAAACTCATTTCATTCCTAATCAAATGTATCTTCGATATCGTCCATGCATAATGCTTCCATCTTTCAATATCAATTGTAAGCTAATTTTCATTGGAACTAAGCTTAAGCAAATTTAATCCTGATAACTAAATGGCTATCAAAGTCCTCTTTGCAATATTATGATGTATTCCAATGTTCAGAAAATGGTATTTTGTATTCTTGTCTCCAAGTGTATGATTTTTTTTTCTTTTTTCGTCGTCACAATAGTTGTTCTAATGAAAAACTTAACTTTCGAGAATGAACTATCTTGCAACAGCAAAAAGCTCTGCTAGAATTACAAAGAATAAAATGCAAATGACCCTATATGGTTTGTCATTATTTATTATGCATATTGCTGAAAGGGATTTGTTATTTTTGGTTTGTCTATCATGGATTTAGGATAATGTTGGAACCATTCGAATCAACACCGAGGTTGGAAATGTTTCATTGATGTTTAGGACCGTAGTTGAAATCTATCACTCGAAATATTTAATTGTCACAGTGCGGATAAAGGCTTGATAAGAAGATACAATAACCAGTATACCTAATCAATTTTGGAGTGCGACTGTTTGCGTACGTAGCCAACAAATGCATTTGCATTAAAGTATTTCCTAATTAATTTTACTTGTCAATTGGGACGATTCGATCGTTTCATATCTTTGGATTCATCCGTCAAGAGAATATTGCATACGTACTCATCTGTTAAGGTGAATCCATTCCTTAAATCTCATACGTATTTCACAAAAAGGAGTCTGATTCGTACGTACGTATGCGAACGCTTTTTTTGATAGATCGAATCAATAATTTTCATTTGGTGCGGTGCCTATCAAATTGAGAAAGCTAACCGACGTGTATAATACCATACCTATGATATTTTTTCCTAGATATCGAATTAAGTTTTGAGAAAGGGCCCAGATACCTCACGTTTTTCATCCTTTGATATATATTTTTTTCATATTCGGATATATCAATTAGAGTCCTAGAAACATACGTATCAAGCACATTTTAGTTTCTCAAGCACTTTGATAGACACGTAGGTCAAAAGAACAGTTGCAAAAAGGAATATGAAATAGAAAAACGTACGAGTGAATACACTATCACGTAGAAAGAGGAAAGATTAGAACACTAACATCATACTTTGTGTTCTCATAATTTCATAAAAGTTATCACATTCTCGTCAATAATTCCAAAAATGAAGTTCACCATCCTTCCCCTACTTGTTGGCTCTGCCGCTGCTTTCACCCCATCCGCATCTTTCGGTGTTTCTCGTACAGCCATGAAAATGTCTACTGAGACCGAAACCGAGACCAAGGTAGGACAATTCGAGACATAACTGCTTTTTCTCATCGATATATTTTTATGGTGAATATTTCTCACAGCAATTTTCCTCAAACATATTCTTGTTGATTCTGTTTCGTGCTTTTTGGTGTCATTTTCACGAATTGCCTGTTTCCTGATGTGATGTTTGTTAATAATGATGCAACGTGAACATAGGCTTTCGCTAAGTTGCCTGCCTCTGTAAAGCCCGGTGTTGTTACTGGACAAGCTCTTGTGGACTTGCTCGATACCGCTAAGGACCAAGGATATGCCATCCCCGGAGTTAATATTGTTGGAACCAACTCTATCAATGCCTGCATGGAAGCCGCTGCTAAATACGGAGGACCCATCATGGTTACTTTCTCTAAGGGAGGTGGACAATTCATCTGCGGAAAGTCTGCTGACAACACCGACGATGCTGCTTCCATTGCTGGATGTATCGCCGGAGCTATGCATGTACGTGCTGTAGCCAAACAATACGGAGTACCAGTTGTTCTTCACACTGATCACTGTCAAAAAGCATGGTTACCCTGGATTGATGGACTTATGGATGCTAACGAGGCCTACTTTGAACAACACGGAGAACCTCTTTTCTCTTCTCACATGCTTGATCTTTCCGAGGAATCCCTCGAAGAGAATATTGGCATCTGCAAGAAATACCTTGAGCGTTTCGCCAAGGTAAATGTTCTTCTTGAATTCGAACTTGGAGTTACCGGAGGAGAAGAAGATGGAGTTGACAACACTGATGTTGATTCTTCCCGTCTTTACACCCAACCCGAGGAAGTTATGTACTCTTACGAACAACTTTCCCAGGTGGAGAACGGTCAATTCACATGTGCCGCTTCCTTCGGAAATGTTCACGGAGTTTACGCCCCAGGAAACGTTGATCTTCAACCTGTTATCCTTCACAACACCCAAGCTTACATGAAGGAAAAGCTTGGATGCGACAGTGATAAGCCAATGAAATTTGTGTTCCACGGAGGATCTGGATCTTCCACTGAAGACATCCAATACGCCATCAAAGCCGGTGTTATTAAGATGAACATTGATACTGATACCCAATGGGCCTTCTGGGATGGAGTTCGCGACTACGAAGCTACCAACCACGACTACCTCCAAGCACAAATCGGAAACCCAGACGGAGATGACAAGCCCAACAAGAAGTACTACGACCCCCGTATGTCCCTCAGGGCTGGAGAAGAAGCCATGGCTCAACGTTTGTGTGAAGCTGCCAAAGACTTGAACTGCGTCAACGTACTTAACTAAATTCTTCATGAGAAACTTAATAGATACAAGTGCTGGTGTGAAGCTGTGTCATCACTGTAATAATAATAACATATCTGGGGCGTTGCTAACTTGAAACAATCCACAAACATCGACGATTTACAAAAACAAGATCCTGAATTCTAGTTTAAACTAAATTCTAAAGAACCTTATTTTACCATACAAAAAATTGATTATTTTATCGTTGCTGGGGCAAACCATAGAGAATACTTCACGAATGTAACTTGGAGAGGAGGAGGGTAAAATTTTGACTGTTTCATATACATTTCCTTGACACCTATCAGTACTATATATGATGCACTTTTTTCCAGATTTCGCTAGTCTCGTATTTCATTTTGTTTTATAAACTCCTTTCTTCTGTTCAGCAATTTTAACACATCATTTCATTGTTACAAACTACACTTTAGTTATGTCATGAAATCATTCTTGATCAATTGAGAAGCGTCATTAATGGAATCGTGAATAGGAATAGACTTAAGTTTCTTTACATCTAGTTGCTAAATGTGTAAAACTTATTTCGCTTTCATTATCTTAAGTATGAGCATTTACACTCGGCTTTTGTTGTTCATCATTTGTGCTCCAGCAGTCTGAAGTTCAAAAAAGAATCAAGAAATAATTTGTGAAGGAACGATAGTATGAATTCGAGATGACGTCATTGAGCCAAATACCAATTAACTTTCATGAATTATGATTGCAAGTTGAACTTATTTTTAGTCCACTAACGTAGAGAATAAGGTACGATGGTATGGAATTAATACATCAAAGGAAATGCCGATTTACTAAATTACACCTGAAACTAATACATTCACTTTCTGGTCTACTGTGATAAGTTCATTACTTTGTAACACAACAGTTCATCCAAAATCTGAAACTAGTTTTCAAAACTTTGAACCAAGCTCAAAAGAAATTGTAAAGATGATTTTCAGTCGATCTATATTCGCTTTGTTTTGCATCACATCATCTGTGTCCGGCTTTAGCATTGCTTCCAATCTGATTCAACGTCGCGCATTTGTATCAGCAGGATCCAAAAGCATTGGAGTGTTGGCTGCAGCAGCATCTCCTGAAGAAGATCTTGAATTGACACGCCAAATTATTATGAATCATATGAGTAGTGCTTCAGATGTTGAAGATGAGGCACCAACAAGCAAATCTACAACAGAAAAAGCTATTGAAGACGAGGCACCAGAGAGCGAACCTGCATCAGAAAAAATTATTGAAGATTATCCTAAAAATGATTTGATGATCCGTGCTGCTTTGGGAAAACCTGTCGAAAAAACACCCACTTGGCTATTTCGTCAGGCAGGAAGGCATTTGCCTGAATACACTGAATATAAGCAGAAAACTGGTCGCAGTTTTTTGGATATGTTGAGTTACCCTGAAGTAAGAAAAAGCAGATTTCTTACTTTTATGTTATTCTCTTTAAGTTTATATACCTGACCTATATATTTTTTTTTAGGATGTTGCTGAATGCACACTTCAACCGCTTCGTAGATATGAGGTCGATGCTGCTATTCTATTTTCTGACATTCTTGTCATTGCTGAAGCATTGAATATTGAAGTTACAATGCCTGGTGGAGTTGGTATTCTCATTCCATCTCCTCTTGAAAATCCTGATGATATGGAAGCACGTTTACCATCCTTTGAAGATGTATCAGCCAAAGAAATTGTTTCCACTAAACTTGAACATGTCATGGAATCTGTACGATTGATTCGCGAAAAAATGTCAGAAGAAAACCATTCCATTCCACTTATTGGATTTTCGGCTGCTCCTTGGACACTTCTTTTTTACATGGTTGGAGGATCTAGTCGCAGAAATACAGAAGCTGGCATGCAGTGGTTGAAGGAGTATCCTGATGCATCACGAAAGTTGCTTGACAGGTTGACTGATATTGTGATTGAGTATATCTCAGCTCAAGTTGAAAATGGTGCTCATATGTTGCAATTGTTTGAAGCTATGGGCATGATGATTGATGAAGAAAACTTTTATGAATTTGCAATGCCTTGCTTAGAAAAAATCTCATCCACCATGAAAGAAAGATATCCTGATATTCCACTAATGGTTTTCTCAAGGGGCGCTTGGTAAGAATATCATGAATGACTTTGTTTTTTGCTTAAATAACATACAAGCTTACTTTTTTCTTCTATCAACATTAGTTTTGCAAATGAAAAGCTCTCCCACTTAAACTTTGACGTAATCACAATGGATGGAGACGTTCCCCGTGATACTGCACGTGATGTTGTTGGTGGTAGAACTTCCCTTCAGGGAAACTACAATCCACGTGAATTGATCCCTGACGAAGAAGGAAGCAAAACACCAGAAACTGTAAGACAAACTGTTAAGGATATGTTGGAGGTGTTGGGACCACAAAGGCTCATTGCCAACCTGGGTGAGGGATTAGGAGGCAAAGAAAGCACTGAGCTTGTGAAGGCTTTCGTTGACAGTGTTCATGATGAGAGTGCAAAGCTTATTGCATCCGAATCAAAATAAATTCAATATCTAATATATGCTATAAAGATTCAAACTCTCGTTTAAAATTATTAGATTTTTTGATCTTTTTTATTTTACCTATTATTTATGGAAGTCAGTTTACCTTGGACATAGCTAAAGATCCTCTTCATTTCATTTAGAATAATTAAAAGCATAGGAACAATAACAATAACTTGAAACTATTTCACACATGGTTTTGATGATTAAGAACAGCAGCAAACACGATCTTGCATGAAGGTCTTGAATCGCAGCGATTAAGAGTGGAAATAATACAAACAAGAGTAGAACAAAATTAAAGAGAAGGATGAAATTAAAGATACTTTGGAATCACCTTTAAACAAGATACGTTTCTCTAGATTTATATTTATGCAAGAATAAGTTGAGGTCAATGAATGAAGAAACAAACCATAATCTACAACTAGTACATATGTTTAAACTTCTCGAATCAGAAAATAAGTTGAATCGATGTTTGATTTTTGATTTTTTATCAATAAAATTATTTGTTTTTCAAGTTTCAGCAGCAGGTAACCGTTTTGTTTTCGGATAAAAATAAGTCGTGTGAAAGTGAGTGATGTCATCGAGTTCATTGGAGGTTGCTGACTCCGTATTATCATTATACGGATTATATAGGACACATCACAATGAATTACGCACTAGATAGTAACTAGGGATATTTTGTTTCTAACACTTGTAGACTTATGACCCTATTTAAAATTTCTCATACAATTTTCTACATCAATAAACATACTGTACTGGGAGGGAAAGATATCATTTTCTAAAATGAAGTTTTTCAACTCAACAAGATACGAAATTTGTGATGATGAAAATGTTTAAAATGTGTGAGATACTGAAAAATAACAGGTTGGTGTAAGCTGATGAGGTACAAACGCAAGCATGGTATAATACTAATACTTTTTGAGAAAAAAAAACAATTGGAATTTGTAAATTTCTCAATTGTGTTACGATTTATTGTTACAAACGCAATTCCTCAGAGTAATACTGGCAAAATCCAAGATGCGTCTTTCTAGTGCCCTTCCTCTGGTTTTAGTAGCACCAACACTTTCAGGTGCCTTCACTACTCCATACACCACTCAAAAACCTGCTTTCACATCTCAATTGCAAAATGGACAATCCTCCTCTCTCTCTATGGGCTTTACAGATGATAATGGAAATGATGCTGATTTTATCTTGAAAGATATGCAAAACTCTGTTGCATCTTTTGTAACTGCTTCATCTATTTTTGTAGCTGCAGCCACGGGTTCCTTTGTTGAACCTGCATTTGCTGCCAAAGCTGCTCCCGTTGAAACTGTGCCAACAACTACAAAAACAGTGAAAGCAGCTGCCACCGCCAAACCAGCTAAAACGGATTTGTTCGGAGGACTTAAAGATAGTATTAAAGTATCTCAAGTTCAACTTAAATCAGCAGACGATGCTCTAGCAAAAGCCAAAAAGACTGCCTCTGAAGCCACAGCTGTTAACAAGAAAGCATCTGAGATTGTTGTTAAAGCTACAGAAAAGGTAAAGTCGGAAAAAAAGGCACTTGTTAGTCTAAACGATAAATTTGCCGATGCCAAGGCTGCCAAAAAGTCTACTCCCAGTAGTTTGAAGAATGTAGAAGCTCTAGGAGCTAAAGTAGGAGAAGCTAAAGTCGCATTTGAAAAAGCAGATGCATCCCTCAAAGGAGCAAAGACAGCTCAAGCAGCTTCTTCTAAATCTCTTTCCAAGGCTGAGTCTACTCTTAGCACTGCTATTTCAAACCAAAAAAGTGCAGTCAAAAACTTAGCCAAGGCTCAATCAAATCTTGACGAAGCGAAAGAGAAGAAAGCAACTGCTGACAAAATAGAAAAACAAAAACAAGCCAAAGCTGCTAAGGAAAAAGCCAAACAAGATAAAAAAGACCGCAAAGTAGCAGAAAAGAAAGCAAAGAAGCTAGCAAAAACGATGAAAGAACAAAAGAAGCAACAGCAAAAGAAAGATAAGAAGGCAAAAAAACAAGCTCAAATTAAAGCACAAAAAGAGGCCAAAATCTCTGCTCAGCTTAGAAAAAACCAAACTGACAAAGCACAAGCTTTGAAAGAGGAGCAAGCAAAACTAAAGAAAACTACTCAAGAATTGAAATCTGAAAGTTCCAAGGAATCGAAACTTGTTTCACAGAGGAAATCTGAGTTAGAGAGAGCTGAAAAGGCCTTGAAAACTAATGAAGCCGCTAAGGCAAAAGGAAAAGCCGCAAATTCCTCCAAGAAGTAAAGCTCAATAATCACGAGAGCGAAGAATTTTAATAATTTTAGTATCTAACAATATCGCCTACTTAGAAGCATATTATAAAAGATCTACTTGGACCAAAATGAATTAATTTTAAGTACTTAATCTACTACAAGAAATAAACTTGATGATGTAGCTTTTTATTGAGATGAGGCCTGCTGTGATGAAAAATAGTGAAACATGAAAAATCCTACTGCATATTTTCATTCAGTCCAATTTCTCTTTTCATCATTTCTTTTAATTAACAGCAGATCGATACCTGCGTACAGTTGTATCTAAAAGATATGGTAAATTTGGAATGGATTGCGAAAGATTTTCTCATATTGTCGATTTTCATTTTTTGCCCCACTTCTTACACTTTTGCTGAATGAATTACCAGAAGAATTCAAATACCTAATCAAAGCCTTTAACCTATCATAACCATCATACTTCTTGGACGCATAAACTAATTCTCTCACGGCAAATGAAATTTCCGACCGGAAAGGCATGAAACAAATGATGTGTTACTGTCTCGAAACTTCCCTCCAATCTTCGTAGAAGGTATGTGTCCGTATCTTGAAAGTCCATGTCGCTTTTGTGTTACACGCTACAAACGCAAAAACCATGCTAGCTATGGAGGTAAAAAAGCCAATGATAGAAATACATCATGTTTGTATCATTAATGTATCTCGCCCATAATCGTTTTGGATTGGATCATGAGAAATATTGTCTTGTCGAAGACCAAGTTCTCGTACGCATGCAGCAAAGGCAAAAAACTATCGTATCACCCTCGCGTGCCTCTTTGACCCCTTGGGCGATAAGAGGAAGCCATAACCCTAACTTTGATTGGAATGAATGTGTTCCTACTTTTTTGTCAACAGTTTATATTTATTATTTTCTTTACTGCTATTTATCGAAACCAACTAGTGAGTAAAACACATCCATGAAGTGGTTTCAGCAGGGAAAAGGTATTTCTTCCTTGAAAATAATGATAAACATTGATAGAGGTTACGTGTTTTGTGTTGCGACATGTTATGGCATTCAGCTATTTCTTTTCACACAGAATAACTTGCCTCACCCTCCTGTTGCAAGAAATGAATTTTTCATTTTTTCAGCTTCATTTGGTGACGATGTTTTCTGCAGTTGCCATTGGGGATGCATGTATGTTCGTACGAAGTATGCAACAATAGAGACAAGCGTCAAATTTCGATCATGAAATTTATATCTTATGAAATGAAGAAACATAAAACGATAAGCAAAATAAAAACTGGTTCATGCACGTTTCAAACCTGGTCAACACGTTGCAACCATGTTTAACTTACATTACGTCCATTCTGGGTATCGTGTTTGTTAATACACATGTGCTGATGCATCAAAGTGGATCCATATTCTTTTGCGTCACAAACTGACATTAGTGAAATCTATCACATTCAGTGGTAGTTTTACTTTGCTGCTTTTTGTCCGGGGAATATTCTTTGGTTCACTTTAGAGCTTTGTGCTCGAAGATCCTTACTAGTGTTTGATTGGGTGCATTCAAGTGACTGGCTTTTTGCTTTTAGTGAAGAGATATTTTGGTATGAATATACAATGAAAACCCATACTATTGTGCAAAATCGCATGTGCAGTTTGTGATATTTTTGAGGCTTTCCTTCTTCTAATATCCATCTTGATTCTAATCTTTTGCATTACTAATTAGACATTTCGTTTTGTCGTTTCATTCCATCAAATTTATCTTAGGTGCGCCAATTAAATTTGGAAAAAGTATGAAAAAAGAAAAAAATGATTCTTTCTGAACTAGTTACTTAAGGGATCCAATTCTGTCTAGACTTCTGCAGATTCGGAACGTTTTTGAAATTAGTGTTTATGCTTGGATGCGAGACTTAGTACTTTATCTGGAAATATATGTTCTCTTCGAATGAGAACATGTTTTGACTTTGAAGGATTCTTAGCTTAGATGTCAGGGAAGCAAAAATATAGCGTTGGCCTCAGCGAAAGTGACTTTTGATCGGGTCAGGGACTCAAGCTTTTCAATCAACATTCAAACGCTCAAACTATATCTTGACTAGGATCGCTTACAAGTATTTTGGATATAGATTATTCTTAGACAGATCTGAGGGATTTAAACAGGAGAGAGGTTTTTCCAAAATTTCCTTCACTTGATTATATCTTAATGAAGGAGAATGAAATTCAATTTCTCCTATGTAATCTCTTTAAGATATTACTGACGATGGTTGTAATATCAAACGATACGAACATTCAATACTTTAGGAAAGAAGACAATGAACTCTCACATTCAGAAAAATTTGTCATGCGTATTGGAAACACATATGCTGAAAAAGGATCTATATTTTCTTTGCTAATCATAACTAAAACGTACTATTTTTTTACAATTTGGGATGCAGCGTTTGCTATACAATAATGTCTATATAACAATCCCAAATAAAACTCAAAACATAAGTCAAAATGAAATCACTTATCAATTAATCCTCTGCAGAACCAAATTTTTTCGAACGGTTTTTGCAAAGTGATCATAATGACAATATGTCGAATTTCACATTATATTGTCATACAAGAAATATCAAATTGGAGATTTGGTATTGAGAAAATGTGACAATTACTTGAATATAGCTTAAAATGTGGAAAATAACCACCTTTTACCAAAACCCAATACAACGATATTTAGTAAATTATACACTAATTTTATCAATCAAAGACCAATTAACGACTGTTCTCAATGTCAAAGTATGGTGCTCCTTTTGTGTTTGTATATATAGCGTATCAATGATCACATTGTTTGGAGGATACATCAAAAACATGGCGCTTTCCGAAACCTTCTTGTATCAGTTTTGTAGAATTTTTAGGTAAAATTTAAATGTATTAAAAATGAGTTAGAAGGTCAAGATCCTCTAATGAAAACTCTAAGTATACCTTACCCACCTAAATATGAAAAAGTTTACTTGGACAAAATAAGAGCTAATTTTGTGCTCTTTCTTGTAATTAGATAGCTGGCTCTTGTTTCTCTACTCATCAAAAGTATCGAAAAAAAATTCGGTCCTGACAACTTTACTGCTCACAAAAGAAAATATTATTATTACTCTCTCGATTGGCATGTTTTCGACCCCGTAAGAGTCAGACATCATGATGTCCTGCTTTACTCCAAATCAAAATCAAAACAATTTTATAAATTCTTACAAGCATAAACATCAAGTAGCAATCCTCCTTATAGCATACTTTTTCTTCGTTAGAAGTGTTCAAGCACGTTTAAGAGTTCGAGATAGGTCACAAGACATTTACAGTGACTTTGAACCTGAGGACAGAATAGTGGGCGGAAAACCTGTTCTCAGATTGAATCGCTACCCATATATTGCGTCAATTTTAGATGGAACAAATACACCTCGATTAGGAACAAGAATCAGACGCTTCTGCATCGGGACGCTAGTGGCACCAGATGTAATTTTAACGGCTGCACACTGTCAAGGCCGTGAGGGTTTAAGTCCTGATTTTGTACAGTTCAACAAATTTCTAACATCTACGCGATTTGAGAAAGACAATTTTTATGCCAAAACCTACAAACTTGTCAAGCAAGTGCCACATCCTAAATTTGATCAAGCAACCGAAGATTTTGACCTTATGCTACTAAAAATGAATGAAAAGAATAAGGAAGTGAACCCGGTTTGGTTGAATAGAAAGTTTAATTTGAATGACGGTGATGATGTTCTATCTATTGGATGGGGTTCTAAAGAGGAAGGTGAATCTCCTGTAAGATTTCTCCGTCAAGTACAGGTACAAATTATTGACAATGAAAGATGCAATAGTGATCGATTTGGATATCGGGGTCGAGTCTTAGATTCAATGATATGCGCTGCGGGAGAAGATAAAGATGCATGTCAAGGGGATTCTGGAGGTCCTTTGTTGCGACCAGGCCCCAAAGGTGATTCAAGTCGGGACGTTCAGGTTGGAATCGTTAGTTGGGGAATCGGTTGTGCAAGAGATCAATATCCAGGTGTTTATGCAAAAATAGATTTTGAATGGATTATGTCTACAATATGTGATCCAGTAATAGGTTTATCCCCCGAGTCATGCCTTGATGGTGTAGTTGATGACGCAAAAATATGAAAACAAAATTTCATTCAGAATCCGTCGAGAAAATTGCTAAAGAAATATATTCAATCTTTGAGTGGTTGGGATAGAGTAAGAGCTATGATAGGCCATTTTGGGATGTCTTCATGATTCTTGACACGTTCATAATAGATGTTAAAAAAATGCAAATACTTTTTGGGTTTCATGAAAATCATGAATACATCGAAAGAGAAGAGGTGAATTTGTAATTTTTTGGCTTTAATTCCTGCAAATGAATGCATTACAATAAGCTCGTGATAGCTTAGGACATACGAATGCAATCATTTCTACAACAAAAATGTCAAGATGAGGTACATCTGGCTATGCATCGTGCGAGAAAATCATTGCGCAAGACATCCCATGTTATCAGAAGAAAACAATCTTGCCAGAGATATATGCTGTTGTTTACTTTGAGAAGTGCGATCATCATAGCTTTCTTCTTCGGGTTGTATCATCAAAATATTTGTTGTAAGTCAATTCAACAATGTTCATGTTTTTTTTTTCAGAAAAACATCAAAAGGCAATATACGCAACTAAAAAAAATGCAAATAAATAGCTAACTTTACTCATACGTAGTTAGTATACGATTAAAACGTATGAAAGGACACACAAATGTAACCGTTAATTATTCATACTACCGAACCGTGCCTATTTATTACAAAGCAATTTATTCATGCTTCACGATTATAATTTTAGTCATTTCAACAGCAGCAACTAGAAGTGCCAAGCAGTCAAGCCTTAAAAATTGGACCTTTCAATTCCTTTCACTATCAAAAACAACTTTTAAGCATTTCCAAGGCAGCGTGAGAAATGAATGAAAAAGAATTAAATGATACTGAAAATAACGATGATTTCGAAATTGGTGATGATGATTTCACCTTCAGTGAACAAGTTGAAAGTGTAGAAGAAAATGTTACATCAACAGATGAGAGAAATGAAACAGATAGCCCGTCTAAGATATCTTCTCCTGTAGTTTCACCTATTCATACACCTTCAAGATCTACAAAAAATTCTCCATGTCATTCTCCATCGTCTGTTTATTCTACAACGCATGTTCAGTCAGCTCAATCATCGCCTGGCTCTAAACAAGCTGTAAGCCCAGACCAAACAAATGATTCACAAGGCGAGGAAGAAAATACAAAACAAGGAGATAGAGAGGAAATTTCTAGTACAGAAGTAAAAAGTAAACCTACTACCTCTCCTCAAGATAAAATATCCAAAACGAACACAAAGTTTGATAATCACATTCCAGGTCCGATAAACATAGAAAAGTTCAAAAAGAAAAAGAATTTAAAAATGTCCCATACAAGCATTGAAAAATCTGTCATAGAAGAAGCCTGGGAAGCAGTATTTCCAGAGACATCCTCAACAGCGGAGCAAAACAATGCGCTAATGAAAAGTGATGATGAGATGAACGATAATTCGGACACCATAAACACTCTTACAGAATCTGAAATGGAATTATGCCAAATTATTGATACTGCATATGACCGGTCCATTGAATCTCTTAATATCCTCCTTTCTTCGAAATATGCTTCTTTCCGACAATCAGCTTTCATCTCCATCCTATTCTTCGCCGTTTATTTAATATTTGGAACACTTTTTTACACTAAACAAGCTGGAACAAATTGGGATACTTCAAATGCATTGTTATTCTCTATTTATACAATAACAACTGTTGGCTACGGGAATCATTTTATTCCAACTACTGCTGGGTTTCAAATTTTTACAATTTTTTATATTTTGGTTGGAATAGCAGCATTAACTATTGCAGTTGCTCAAGCTTACTCTTGGGTTGCTTTGGAAGCAGCTAGAGCGCAGTACACTCGAGATAAAGCTGAGATACAAGAAAAAAGTCAAAAGAAGGCTACAATAGACTCTCAAGAAGTTGAAGATCCTTCTTACCTTCGGAGTAGCTTGCGATATATGATGGAATTCTCAGAAATGAATCCAGAAAAAAGAGATTCTGTTGAGGTATATGCTAATATGGCTGATGGTGGCTATGATCAGGCGAAAGATTTTTTACGAAATACTAGTCTCGGAAGATTTTTGTCAATATTTTTTAATTTAGGATTTTTAGTTTTAATTGGGGCTGTTGTAGTAGCTCCGATTGAAGGTTGGACCTTTCTGGAGGGAGTATACTGGGCTGTAGTAACTTTAACTACTGTGGTAAGTTGAAGATATGTGAGAAGAAACTCGTCACAAGTAATCTTCTCTTTTATTATGTCTCTCAAATTAAACCAAACACATTTTCCTCCTAGGGCTTTGGACACTACTATCCTACAAGAAGTGCAAGCATATGGTTTTGTATATTTTATCTCCCTTTGAGTATTGGATTCATGAGTTATTTTCTCTCAAATGTAGCCAAATTTTATATACATATGAATAATTCGAATATCCAGAGAATCCAGAAACGAATGTGGAAAAAATTGTTAAAACAAAAACAAAAAGAAGATGATGCACACAAAAGTAGTGCCAAAAGTCAGCAAAATGATGAAGAAGGGGAGGATGATGATGATTTAGACGGAATGAATGATTTCACCTTTGGAGCCGAAGGAATTCCACAGGATAGAAAGAAGAAATCTTCAAAAGACATGCCAGCAGGATATGATACCGTCTCAGCTGAAGCGGAAAGGAACTCAAACTCACAATCTTGGTTCAGCAATACAGAAACAATCTTATCTGCAAGTACCATCCAAGACGGTCTGAGACGTAGAGAAAAAGTTCTTGAATTACAACAAATGTCATACACTTCTTCAAATAATGAGATGAAAAGCTACGATTCCAATGAGTCACAAGATTCAAAAAACAATAAGAAAATGACCACAATGCAAGACGTAATAAATGGACTTAAGTTAAGAAACAAGCAAGATAATGATGAGCGAAATACCGAACTTAGTAAATCTGTCGTATCTTCTATTTATAACAAGGACAATGATGAATCTAGAAATGAAGCTGTCCTTGAGAAACGTACAGAATCAAAATTTCCACCTTTGTTTCCATTATCAGAGAGACAACAGCTTCGTAAACCTTCTTTCCATCTCCGTGTGATGGTGCAAGAAAGAATGGCTCATATTATTGCAAATGATATCGCTGGATATCAGTCAATGGTAGAAACTCAAGAAAATACATTATCTGTTTTCATTGAAACATTTAAAAGCACAGCAGACAAATGGATGATTCCAAAAAAAGTAAGAAATGCGTTTCAATCAGTTGCCTTTCAAGCATTATTCTTTGTAGGAGAAAGACACCTAATCGTCCATGGTGTGGATGCTCTTTTAGATCTTGGACCATTAGAATTTCATAGCTTATTTACAGCTCCGTTGGCAGCAATGGGTGATGCAGAGACTATGGAAGCGTGGCTAAGTTGTACCGATGTTTTATCTGATGTTGAATTCAAGAAAGGTATCAAAGGAGTAGAAGCAAAGAGAGGACAATTAGCAAAGAATATTGATCCTAACTCATTGCCTAGGGTAGTAATGCAACCACAAGAGAAAAAACTAGGAAGATTCAACAGAAGAAGGAAAAAGACATCACCCAAAGCAGATTCTTCACTTGAGCAAGATGAAAGGTAAGTTCATAATTAATGAGACGACATTGATATGGAAAGTTATTTCTCTGTACATTCATGAAACACTCAATTTTGAGCTTTTTTATCTTTTTTCTGCTCATCTCGTCATTGACTAGGTTTGAAATAGTCTAGCTTTAACAATCACTAAACAAATATCACTTTGAAAACACTAATTTATTTCACTGGATGTTGCAAGTCTGAAAATTCGAAAAAAACATGTTTGCTTTTATCCATTCCGCCTTCGATGCATTCCATAAAAAAATTCGACTTCCTCATTTTATGCTATCAGGAACACAAATTAAAGTATAAGTACACTTCTAAACCCATTCCAAACAAGTCCAAAAGTCATTATTAAATCATTATAACGTAGAATTTATTTAGTATGGAACTTTATCACTGTCTCTTCCCACCACTCAGGCAAAGGTGCTAATATTTGTATGCCTAAAAATGGTACCTGCAATGACTGCGCATGCAGGAAGAAACGGTGCCCAGATTGTATTTTTGATTCAGCATTTTGAATTGGTTTCGGTGGTAATGAAGATGTGGACGGTATAGATTTCTTTTTTTTCTGTTTCTTCTGTTTTTGAACATGAAGCGTCCCGTCACTTTTATAAAGCGGCTCCAAAAATATAGGTCGATTTAAGCCCATAGCACAATGGACTCTCACTTGATGTTTTCTACCTGTGAATGTTTCTAGTCGAACTGCAATTGCTTCAGGTGGAGATGAATAAATGTGTTCAATAGTATACGAAGATAAAGCTGGTTTTCCATCCACTGGTATATCAATAAGACCTGAATCTCCCACACCTAAAGGATCATCTTTACTCTTTATTTGAGCTTTTGCAGGAATAAGAGCTATATAAGATTTTTTAACCTCCCTTTTAAAGAAAGCTGTAAGGAGAAGAGCATGTGCTTGATTATTTTTTGCAATTAAAATACATCCAGAAGTTCCTCGATCTAGACGATGAACAATACCCAAAGCTTCTGGATTAAGAGTCGATAAAGTCCCATCAACAGCTTGATTGCATTTCAATAGAACTTCTTCCAGTGAAACATCTTTGTGTTTTCCTTTTGTAGTTCGATGACGATGGTAACATATCATGGAACTAGGTTTATTTATGGCTATGTAATTTTCGTTTTCAAACAATATGCTGACATCATACGGTTCAAGAATTTGTTTGAATACTGAAGATAAGTCTGGTTCGCTTATGGTTGTATCAGAGCGCCTTAATTTTCGTTTTGTTGTATTCATCGCTTTCCGACGTTTGCCTCCAGCTTGTTTCTTCGACATTTGTTGGATTTTGTCCAAGATCGTCTGTGCCTCATTGCTAGCCACATGGTCCATTCTCTGATTCGCATCTGCTTTTGAAACACACGAACATGCAGAAAATGCGCAGCAATAACTGACAATATCAGGTTTAACTTTTATTCCAGTTGATTCTTCGCTTCTCTCCATTATTTCAAGCAATTCGAGTGCCTTCCTAGATTGAAACTCGTCAGGGTCAGAAAAATTGACACAGGATGCTATCAGACTATTCATTATTGTAGCAGTATCACCAATTTTAGTCGAAGTTGCTTCAATACTGGCTAATAAAAAATCTCTCGCCGAATGTTCTCTTAATAAGTTTGAATTCATTTTGATAAAATCCTGTACTCCATCGCTCTCTCTGTCTTTGTAAGCATTAGCGAGTTGAAAAGAAAGAGAGTCGTATCTTTCAACATTTGGATTAGCTGATTCTAATCTTAAGCTCGTCGATCGCAAAAAAAGATTTTTGTGCGCTTGCGGTCTCAAGGTTTTTACCCCAAAGCTGATGGCAGTTGAAAATGATGTCATTGCAAATACCATCAAAGATAATGGGAGAGATCTCAACATGTAAATATCGCGACAAAGTAGCAGTGATTTCTTGTATTTAATTTCGTTCAACGCTATGGTAAGACTTGACGAAGCAATTGAAGAGATGACACTTATTGTTACTTCTTTGCAATAGAGAAAATGTCGCCATAATGTGAAACTATTTTGCACTACGATAAGTGGTGTAGGCGTCTACATTTACGATGCCACAAATATTTTCATTTCATCATAATATTTCTACTAATACAAAATTTAAAAAATGAGTTAGTCGCATGAATAACTCTTCTTTGACAATCAATGTAGACAGTGGAAAATAGCTATCTATTTAAGCTAAGCAGTCTCATATATCATTTTGACGTTTCGGAAGACTAGAATGTTTATTTTATCATTGCAAAGCACATAACAACTTTTTCAAAAGCATTTGTTGAATCTTTATAATTAATGTAAATATCAACTTAAATATTGAAAACAACATCTATCTTCTCGATAAATGCGAAGATAATTTTTGAATCGCAACATATATCTCCTTCTTCTCTATGAAATGCTCATATGAAAGTGACATCCGGAAATGTCTATGGTATCACATAGATAAAATGGTAAATGGCCCCTGTGATACTTGCCATGATTCCATCATATGTTTGAAAACTAATTTTATACCTCTAAAGTGGTATCACTTAATCTCAACTTCAAAGGGTAAATGATTTAGGATGGTCATGGGGAAGAAAGCTGATAAAAGCAGATCATTTTCGGTTACATTTTATTCGTGCTTATTTATTTGTGGATCGCACAATACGCAACTATTGGTTATTGTAGATAGGAAGAAATAACAATAATATCGCTTGCTCTTGCTTTTAGAATGTAATCATCTCCTGTGAATGTACTTTTGATTAAGAAGTCGCAACAAGCATGATCACAGTTTGGAACACTTCATGAGTGTTTCTATTTAATTGTAGCAAAACCGTTTGTGAAGTACTAATAAAATTTAGTCATGCAAGGTTGATAGAGGGTCAAAAACACGTGTCAGTGGTATCAAATGTAGGCAGAGAGAAATTCATGAATTGTAGACGAGTTGAACGGTATTACCATACTGAACATTCTATATAAGATTGGATGGGAACAAAAATGCTATGGAATATACATGATTGAAAAACTTACATTTTTGACAAGTAGAAATCGTATGAAGATCGTACACAAAGAACCTTTATTTCGAAAGAATGCGTGAGCCTTTTGATTTTTTTCATGAAATAAAACATTACATGCTTTTTTATCAGCAGAACATCATATATTTTTTTTAACACATCTTTTTGCAATTAGGTACATATTTAAGCACAAACACGATTACAAAGCTGGAACGAAGACGAACAAGGCGGAAATCTATATCAAAAATCCCTTGTAAATCATATCAATAAGTAAAAAATGAAAATAATCAACAAGGCGGTACAGTTTGTAGCGCTCATTGCATCCTTCACCAACAATGCTGCAGCAACATCTCGAAGACTAGATGATAATAAACACCCGCTTTTGAACAAAGTCGAACCTTTCGGGTATCAATCCACCCAATCAAAAGGGCACGATATTGCTTCCTCCATCACACCTGCTCCAAAGCCTCATGAAGGATATTTTATGACAGGTACAACCACTGGGATTGCGCTTTCTCCAGAAGCGGAGAATGCTCTTCACATTGGCATGCATTGCTATGCAATGCAGGTGAAACCATTTGCCAAAAAATGGGCCTGGGTCAAAAAATTTGGTGCTTACAAAAATGGAGTTCCTACTGGGACTACATGTACATCTATTGCAACACTAGACAGAAAAGATGGTGATACATCAACTAAAGTTGTTGTTGCTGGATACACTGAAGGAGACGAAATGTTTAATCCTGAGACCGGGATTCTTCCTTTTTCCGCAATTGAAGCAGATGAAGAGATAAAAGAGTTAGAGCAGAACTCCATCAACGGATTCGTGCTTGTCTTGGAAATTGATGATGATCTCGCACCCAAAGCTAAGATGAATTCGAACGAGATCAAACTAATTGGTGGAAAAATGCTTACTGCAGAGGCGGTACAATATCCCGTGAAAGTTGTTGCAATTGATGACACAGATATTGCTGTAGTTTCTCTTGTGACAGATGACGGATCTCTTAACTTGCAAGCTAGATTGCAACAAGGTCTAGGAGAAGTTGGAGACTTTGAGCCAATTTATAAATACGGTAATTTCTTTAATGTTCAATTGCAAAGATTTTCTCTTAGTGGGGACTCTACAGTTATGGAGAGGATTTGGCATCAGACATTTGACACTGATGATGGAAGAGGCGCTCATGTTACTAGTTTAGTCTATGACAAACAAAAGAAAGAGCTATTATTTGCTGGAACAACTCATGGGAAATCGAAATTCTTCGGAGAGATTGACGCAACTAAATCCAATGGTAGTGACTTTGATGGGTATATCACCAAGGTCGTAGCAGAAAATGGATTATTTGATGAAACTGTTGCTTCATCTGCTACCCGTATTGAGACCAATCCAGGAAAAGATGTCTTTATCAATGGTCTTTGCACTCACGGAGAAGCACTTTACATTGTAGGATCGACAAACTCGGTTATTGATCCCACCTTCTTGACCCAGAAAGCACAGAAAGATGAAGCTGGTTTAAAAATGAATGCTTTCATTCAGAAACGAAACCTACAAAACATGAAAACTCTTTGGACTCGTCAACTTGATACAGCTGATATTTCTGGTGATATCGTCATTGATTCTCAAGACGTGGAAGGAATGGGATGTGCTATTGCACATGAAGCTAATTTAGTGTACATGACTGGAACAGTACATGCTGGGGCCAGCGTTGTTGCTAGCATCCCTGGAACTGGTGAAAATGATGCATTTATAAATGCCTATGACTTCTTAAATGGAAATTTAGTTGAAGATTTCCCTCTCACTCAAATTGGCTCTGTGAATGATGATTTTGTTGCCAAAGATGGAGGTGGAGTCACAATTGATGAATATGGAAATGCCGTTTTATTTGGTACAACAAGTGGAAGTCTTGTCAAAGAAAAGGACATAGGAAATACTGCATTTGCTCAATCTTATTCTGATATTTTCTTGATGAGCTTCCTTGTAGATTCTGCGGAACATGTACCACTTATGCAACTCCCAGGAGATCGTTCCGTAGGAGCTGTCCGTGGAATGAGAAAAGCCGTCAAAACTTCCCTCATTTCTGTTTTCTCAGTCCTTGGAGCTGTAGTCATCTTTGCAATTGCCTTCACGGCAGGAAAGCGTCGCACAACTGAGAAAATTGAGCATGACCAAGAAAAAGATATTGCCCGCTACTTGGAAGAGTTTGAAGGAGGTGCAAAAGGCTCTAATGGAAACGGAAATTCATATGATGTCAACGGCTATTATGGAAATCAAAATCTCGCCGTTGGAAAGGATAGCGACAAAACAGAAATGCCTGGAGAAGTTAGCTTTAACTCTGGTGCAAAAGAAGATAGCAAGACAACATATGATGAACTTATGGAATCATACAAGAATATTCAAAAAGACCTCTCCGATGACGCTGCTGGTACCGAATTCGTTATAAATAAGCCAAACCCAGAGCATGATACAGAGGTCGTATAAGAATTGAAGGGATATAGCGTGCAAGAATCTATACCTGTTATTATTATAGGAAATTTTTTTAAACACCTTGTTGTGAAAAGAGATCATTTCTTATAGATCTTCGTTAAGTAAACATCATTATAAGTCCTATTGATTCATGTCAAGCATATTTTATGGAATCATCACGATAACAAACAAATACCGCTTTTAAGGGCAGCCAAAGCACAGTAAACAATGTCTTATGTTATAGCTCATTCTAAATTAATAACAAGAAAAAATAAAAGTTCATTTTAATTCTTTGCGTGATGCATGAAATTGCATTTTTGCCTTTTTTCTAATAAATAGGTAAGTTGTGTTCATCGCGTACGGTAGTAGGTTTTCAATTTTTGATCGGAAGTGTTCCAATTTTTTTGGAAGGAAGCATGAACAAGTTTTTGATTTTTAGGAAAAACTGTCAGCAGCAGACAACGAAAAATGAAAATGCAGAGACGAAACAATCGCGTAGATCAAGATTTTGAGTTTCGTCAACTGCTGTATATATAAGCCTCCTCCTGCAGAATGAAAAATTCCATTAGGATATGAAGATACTTAGAATGGCTTGGTCAGCTCTTGAAAGTTTATAATATTTTAATAAGATATATTTAATATGGAATTCTTAAGTGTGTATGTTCTTTATTTAGCAAGATCGAAGTTAATTTTCATGTTCATCATGATAATAGTTTTTAGTACCTCAAGAACATACAGGAAAATAATTCCAACTGTCTTAAATGTTCACAGTACTTAATGCGAGCACTGTTGGTCGATAACTTCCAGGCACGGCAAATTTCCAAATAACAAGAATAGACAACATCATGACTACTGCCGCTCCCCGAGTCCTTCCAGGAGGTATGGAAGAATTCAATATCCTCCATGGATTTACTGAAGCACTTGTTCGTGGTATGCGATCATCTTTCCTTCAAGATTCTGATTACCATCATTTGACACAGTGCGAAAACTTGGATGATGTAAGATTAAATCTTACAGAGACTGATTACGCCGATGCTGTTGCAGATTCAAGCACTATCACCCCATCTGGAATTCAATCTAAAGCAGTTGCAAAGGTATGTAGTCTACAATCATCTATTGTTGATCTTAACAACCAAAATGGTCTGTCGGCATGATTCAATAGCCTTAATCCGGGAATACAACGCGTAATGCTAGAACCGTTATTCTGTCATTTTTACACGAGGATTTTGAGTAGAAAATTTTTTTACCAGTAATTCGAGTCTTTACTTATAAGATTTTCATGTCGAAAAATGAAAAACTTTTTGACTTCTCTCCTTGCATGAGAATGGCTTGCTTTGTTTTATTCATCTCTTTTGAAATTGAATCTCATTGATTTATTCAATCTCTTTTTTTCATGACAATTTCCATTATTAGCTCGTGTCTGAATTTCAGTATCTACGTACCCAAGCAGTTGAACCTCTTTCCACTTTCCTAGACTTTATAACTTATGAATATATGATTGAGAATGTAATGCTTCTACTGAAGGGAACCTTGAGTGGACGTGATATTAATGAGCTCATGGAGCAATGCCACCCATTGGGTATGTTTAAAGAGAGTACGATGCGCTCTATCCCAACTTTTGAATCGAACGCCAAAGGATACCAAGACTTGTATCAAACTGTTCTTGTGGATACACCTGTTGGTCCATACTTCGCTCAATTTCTTCAGGAGAGTTCCGCTAAGGGGGGTGAAACTCGTAACGTCTTGGAGGAAGTTGAGATTGAAATCATTAAGTCCTCTTTAGTGAAATACTGGATTGAAGACTTCCACCAATTTGTGGAAAAGCTTGGTGGAGAAACTGCCTCTCTTATGCTTGAACTTCTCAAAGTAAGGGCTGACACAAACGCTATCAATATCACCTTAAACTCCTTCAATACTCCTTTGAACGAACCAGCAATGAGAGCTAGTGATAGGAAACGACTTTATCCTGCTGTAGGATACTTATATCCTGCTGGAACAACTTTGCTCGCTGATGTATCCAATGAGGAAGAACTAGGAAATGTCCTTGAGCTTTTCCCACAATACTCCAGCATTTGGAATGTACATGCCATAGGATCTGATAAGAGCATTGATGATGCTTTTTACGAACGTGATGTTCAGATGCTTGAACTTGTGTTTGAGGGTCAAATGCACTTTGCCTCATTCTACGCATATGTGAAGCTTAAGGAACAAGAAATTCGTAATCTCGTATGGATTTCGGAATGTATTCTTCAACAGCAAAAGGATGAAATCAACAAATTTGTTCCAGTATTTAGTCAAAATGCCCCATGGCGTGCGGGAAGGCACTAATTTATAGTGACGAATAATAGGTTTCTGCTAGAGAGAAAACTCTATCGCTACTTTTAACTCAAACGTGTTTTGACTTTGAATGCAATACAAAAAGTGGTAAAATGGGTTTTTTATTGCATAATGTGAGGTACAATTGTGGATGTCGAGAGGGAAAGGCCCAAAAAAATATCAATTTTGATTCGTTGTAAATTCAGGTTCTGTCATGGCAAAAGTTTCTACAATATTACCATGTTGCTTAGTTGATAAGAACAAGAATATAATTTAAAAAAAATATTCAATGAAAATTTTCTGCAATAGATTCTTGAATATTTTTCTGAATCAAACACAAAGAACTATATATGATAAGGTGTTGTATATGCCTTTTTAAAGTAGTCATTGCCTTAGTTAGAAAACATTGTACAATCATGAGTTATTGCCATTCTGAAATGTCCGTATTTTCCTTTGTGTTTCCGTATTCATTATCAACTAAAGTAGTATCTCTTTCTTGTCCTTTCACCTCCACAAAATCTAATTCAGGTAATTTTAACCAAGGCAAAGGATCTTTGTTTGAAAGAGAAGAGTCTTCTGCATCGACTTTCCCAAAAGCATTTGGTTTTCGTTCTTTGAAAGCACTCTTTTGGAATCCTGCCCCATCTCTTAAAAAGGCTGCCAGACCCCGATCTCCTGAAAGCATGGAGTTGATAAATGTTTGTGATGCAATTAACAAAATCAGAGCTAAAATTACTATGAGGGGTGTGGTCATTGGATTAGATGGCAGAAACTGGTTTTCTATGTCGTAGGAAGAATATAAATTTGTTTCTGATCGTTGTTGATGTTCGCGCTGAACAAGCAGATTTTCTGGGTGATTAGGTTGGATTGTTTTGATTGTTGAGAATACTGTTCCTTGATATTGCGTGATTGGTGAAAGAAAGGCTGCAGGTTCTGTCATGGCAGTAGATAAATTTAAATTCAAAAAGCCAGATAAAATGAAGATTTTGCTTAAACTCATCTTAAACAAAGACTTGTTTGTGAAACTCTTCATTTTTTTGCTCCCAGTTGCGTTTGTATAATTTATTAGATGAGTTTAGTTCTGGACTAATTCTGAGTTTTCCTGATAATCCGATCTAGATTAATATGGGTTGATAATATTTTGAAGGTGGTGCAATGGAAAGACCCTCTCTTTCGAAACCAAAACTATTTTGTATTCAGCACCAACACAGGCAGCTTCTCTTTTTTTTTTGTTAAAGTCGAGTGGTTTCGAATCAGCAGAGTTCGACTCTGTTCCTCAGGATATTTACTTTAAAAAGATTGCGATATTAATAGCTCTATATTATTAAAATATATTTAGATTAAGGTCGGAACTAATTATTAAATGAAATTATTTTGATAGGATAAGGCTTCCCTAAGCAATCTTCTAAGCATAATTTTGATCTTCCTAATTGTAATATTTTCTGGCACCTAAGAAACTTCAAATAAGAGGATATCCTTGAACACGAGTAAAAGTCATCCAAGTTGGTCATTCGATTTCAGCATTGGCAAGTAAAAGGAGAAAGACACAAGATTGCAGGACTAAGGTATTGTACTACTTGGCTGTGCAATACAAGTTTTCAGCAAATCCAATACACATCATTCGGAGTCATATATTTCTAAAGTCTATCATCAGTCGATAAACCAACTTACGTAAATATTTTCATTCATCAAGAAGTAATTGCAGACAGAGATTTGGCTTTCAAAAAATAAAAACACAAGTACGAAACGAAACGTTTAAAATCAACATCATACACAATGCAGTCATCCCAGTCGAAACTTGATGGTGTCGCAGCTATTCGAGGGTACATAGATCGTCTCGTCACAGGAGACAATCGGTGTCCTGGTATGAAAGTTCTACTCCTTGATACGAACACTACTCAAGTTGTCAGCGCAGTATATTCTCAGACAGAAATCCTAAACAAAGAAGTTTATCTAGTTTCACGCCTTGATGATACGAATGCTAACCCCAACATTCTAGAAGCTCCTACATCCAGTAAAGATGTTAGAAATGCTCAACCATCAAATAAAATTTCAAAAACCAGTCATCTTAAAGCTGTATGTTTCCTACGACCAACTGAAATCAATGCAGGCTTATTAGTGAGAGAACTTGCACAACCTCGTTTTTCTGAGTATCATCTTTTCTTCACTGGTGTTGTACCACCTTCCATCTTGCGTCTGCTTGCTGAAAACGATGAAATGGAACTAGTACGTCAAATACAAGAATTTTACGGAGATTATTTACCCATCAATGAAGATTTATTTACTCTCAATTGTAGGCATACTTTAGCTATGACTCAATCTGCAGGAACTTCTTGGGCTCGTGATCATGCTCCACTATATACTCGAAATAAAGAAGGTCTTCAATCCATTCTTCTTTCACTGAAACGCCAACCAGCCTGTGTTCGATACGATCGAAATAGTGAGATGGCGAGACAATTAGCAACAGACATACAGGAATCGATAGCTTCTGATCAAATCTATCATTTTCGTCAGGTGAAGCATCACCCACTTCTTTTATTAATCTTAGACCGAGCAAGTGATCCCATTACTCCTTTATTATCACAGTGGACATATCAAGCTATGGTTCATGAGCTTTTGGGTTTAAATAACAATCGTTTACTATTGGCAAATGCTCCAGGGGTTTCCAAAGATTTAGAGCAGGTTGTGCTGAACGCTGAACAGGATGAATTCTTCAAACAAAATCGCCATAAGAACTTTGGAGAGTTAGGAGAGTCTGTAAAACATTTGCTTGACGAGTATCAAAAACAATCATCATCACATGCTAAATTGGACAGTATTGAGGATATGCAACAATTCATGGAGAAATTCCCTGAAATCAAAGCTCAGTCTCATACTGTATCCAAACATGTAGCAATTATGGGTGAACTTGCAAGATTAGTAGATGTATGTTCCCTTTTAGATATTAGTCAGTTTGAGCAGGAACTTGCCTGTACAGATGATCATTCCATGCATGTACGTGAACTTATGGAAAAATTGGCTTCTCCAAGTGTGAAGATTCCAGATAAATTACGATTGGGACTCCTATATGCACTTCGATATGAAAAGAGTGGGAATTTGGATAGTGTCAAAAGACAAATGATCAACGGAGGAGTCACAACTAGAATGGTAGAACTAATGGATATAATTCTTAGGTATGGTGGAACCAATGCCAGAGGTGGAAGTAGCGGGGATATGCTTGGAAATAACAATGTCTTCTCCAAAATGTCCAAAATATCTGATAAGATTTTAACGTCTGTGCAAGGTGTAGCAAATGTGTATTCCCAGCACAACCCTGTCCTTATGGAAGTGATTCAAAATGTTATCAGAGGGAAATTGAAAGAATCATCGTTTCCATTTGTACAACGTTCCGGCATGCCCTCCAAAACCACAAGTAGTTCCGGTTCAGGGGGGGTACAAGGACAAAATAGTTCCAGACCAACAGAGATTATCGTATTCATGGTTGGGGGTGTGACCTATGAAGAAGCTACTAAAATTAATGAATTCAATGAGAATAATCCTACAGGTATCAAAGTAGTCTTGGCTGGAAGTACAATCCATAACAGTACCAGTTTCCTAGAGGAATTAAAGGAATTGTGATGGAACTTTACATAATAAATAAATTATCATGATTCTAGGTATTCTCCTTACACCTGTAATTTTTACTTTTGAATAAATTGTTGATCACTTGAAAACAAAAAGGTATATGGTGAAACATGCAAAATGCTGTTGCGTTTGGAGCAAATACTCGTGTTTCTACTTCTTTCATGGCATATGTTCCATGACTTCCTTGTACAGATCTTAATCGTTACAAGTGAAAGTTTTCATAAACAGGGAAAAAAATAAGAACTATCAAAAACAAAATATTTGTTTTACATTGTAATCATAAATCTTTTTTAATGGGAATTACAAATTAAAATTAATTTTGTTGCATTGGAAAATTGTGGTCAGCACGATTACATGGCTGGGAAGTCCTCAATCATATCCTTGAGGAAATCATCTGAAACCTTTGAAAGATGTTCTAATACCTCATAAGTTCCGTCTACGAGATCAGCCTCGTGATATTTAACTCCCCATCCCTTGCAGAAAGATTCCACTAAATCATGTGTCTTCTTCAAGTTGTGTCTTGGCATCATTGGGAACAAGTGATGATCGACCTGATATTGGAGTCCTCCACAAAGCCAATCAACAAAGAACTGAGGGATTCCGTGTCCTCCGGTAATATTACGTGTAGTGGTTACCTGCAATTTCCAGAAGTCAGGACGTGTTTCGGCATCATAAGTTGCCATGCCGTTGTGTCCAAGTCCAAATACAAGAGCAAGGAAAAGACCACATGAACAGGTAGCTGTGAAGAAATACATGAGAGAGTACAAAATGGGAAATCTTCCAAACCCAGTACTGACTGCGAATACCCAGGCGTGGTGTAGGACAATTCCGGTACGTTCGAGGAGAGGATATTGAAGTCCTTTTCTCTTCATTTCAAGTGCAGCATTCTCGGAAGAAGCACCAAGACCGAAAGCAGTTTTGAAAGATTCATTCAACCAGGAGATACGTGCCAAAAGAAGGATAGGGAAGTATGTAAATGCTTGCCATTTGATCATAAACTTGACAAAAGGAGAGTCCTTTCCATCAGCTCTTAGCTCTCTGAATGATTGAGCTTGCTTCAAAGACCAAGCCAAAAGGGGCATTGTATCAATATCAGGATCTCCGTCTTGAGCTGCAGCAGAAGAATTGTGCAAGTTAGGAACGGCATGATGTCCGTTGTGCTTATTCTTCCACCATTGCATAGAGTATCCTTGCATTAAGTCACCCCAGAAAATACCAACAAGATCTCCGTACTTTCTCTTAGCAAAGACTTGGTGATGTAAGAAGTCGTGAGCCAACCATCCACATTGTTGCCAGAAAAGTCCCATCAAAAGGGCGGAAGCAATGTGTACTAAAGTAGAATCGGAATACCATACCATAGCGCATGCTGTGGCCCACATTCCCATGTTGAAACTGCATTTGTAGAGGTAAAACAATTTGGAGCTTTTAAAGAATCCCATCATGATAAGTTTGTTACGAAGTTCGCGGTAGCCTTTCTCAAACGCAATTTGATTAGCATCTTTATGAGTTACTGATTCAGGGATAAGATCACCGATGTAAAACTTCTTGATCATTGCATGGGAGCCACGGGCGTGGAAAGCAGCGAAAATGTCAGTCATGTCATCTCCAGCGTGAGTAAAGATTACACCTCCTCCAGGGTGATCATGCCTATGAATTCAGTTTTTTTAACATTGTCAGTCTAGTTTCATCTCAAAAATTCAAAAATTCGTATTCATATTAAAGTAATCTTACCAGTTGGAAACATCGTAAACTTTGTTGTGATATACAACCCAAGCATCTTCAGGTGTAGTATGTTTCTTTACTTCGTCCCAAGTGATCTTTTCGCCTGTTTTAGACATTTCACTTCCGTTCTTGCTGATCGCAGGAGTTGCAACGCTTCTTCCACCTTTTCCCATTTTTAGATTTCGATATTCAGTTGATACACAAAATATGGAAGATAACAATACAACTTTCTTAATCAACACCAGCTTACGTCTCAATTTCAACACACAATCAACGATTCAAATAGAGAAACAAAAATCAGAAGATGCGCAGACGTCATGAATTGAGACTTTTGTTAGTACTTGTCTACCTTGATTCTACGAATGATTATGCAACATTCTCCAAACCAAAAATTAAGTAATTAATTGCCGATGACAGGTTTGGTTGGATCCGACCACGTTGGCACCATGGAAAGCTTCACTCTTGATCAAATTATTCTACGTGTCTTCTTACTGTCATTCCCCGTATGAATATACTGAAACAGAATTCTAATTTTGTTTTTAAGTCCAATCCAACATCATGACTCCATATTTCGCTTCTACATGTGTGAAAAGATCATCAGATGTTCTAACTATTCCACCATGTCTGCCTATCAATGTACAGTATGATTACCAAGTTCAACTTCTTCAGTACCAAACATACCATCACGTACGCAATCTTGAGATTCAGAGACGATGCTTTCAAAATATGCTACGTACAGCAGATAGACTTGATGATTGCTTTATGAGGAGTCAAAAATGTAAGCAGCGGAGTTGATTTTCATAAAATGAATTCAATGCTTACTTACTTACGTAGAGTAATTTATCTTACTAGAACGTTTTAATTGCAAATAACGTGACGAAATCATTCTAGGAAAATAGTCGGGATTCAAAAGTGGGGTATTTATTTTTTGAAAGTTTTTTATTCGGATTATGTTCTTTTCTTTTTTTAGGTTTTCGAAAGAACATCCAATGTCAGGAATTGGATGTTTAGCTGGTGTTCTTCTTCTATTGAAATAGAAGATGAATACAATATATCTAAACAACTTTTTAAAAAATATTTGTATTCAAAACATGATGTGGATTCGTTAGGAATTTCATATCCTAATCAAATCATGAACTGGTTTCGAGGTTATGTTAAACAAGTTCTACCAGCACGTATGCTTTTTTACAAAAGAAAGCACATAAGGCATTTTGATTACTATTCCAATGTAAAATTGGAAGGAGTAACTAGTGGAATAAAAAACTGGGCAACCCCTGTTACTCCAGGCACGAACCTACACAATAGTGTGGCTCTTCTGTCTAATATGGCAGAACGTAAATGTTCGTCATTTAACAAAAATAGGACTTATGATGTCCTAAAAAAGAAAACATGGATATCTTTATCCATTGGTGATTAACTTAATTTGCGAGGAGAAAAAATCATCACCTCGCAATGGAATAGAAGAATATTCTACGTCAACGTGAGAATATCTTCTATCAAATGGCTTGTTGCTCCTGTTGATCCAGCAAAAGAATCCAATGATATAGATGTTTCATATATACAACCAATATTTAAAAGGATTCGTACAGTATCAATAAAGAAATCTATTCTTTATTGTTCGTGCCCACAAGAATCTGGTTTGTTCCCACAAATCTTCTTTACTTCAATCATGACTGACGTTATCAGAATTATGTGACGAAAGAATTAATGACAATAACTGACGTCATATGATCTGAGAATGAATCTGGATTTTGTTACGCCTACGGGTGTCAGAGTATAAACTCTATTGATAAGTGACATGCAATCAACGAATGTCACGAATTTAAACTTTATTTAGCGCCAATATACTATTGGTAAATTATAAATATTAACACACAATTATTATATCTTAACATCTAGAAGTGCACATCTAGTCGATATAATCAACACTCTACTATTGTTTTCTATTTCTAATAG
>Ga0209092_10000387_pt1 | contig 42909 bp, 27 predicted proteins | sample FraStrMetagenome_FD_187446 | JGI IMG/M metagenome (GOLD analysis project Ga0209092, IMG submission 187446) | Marine eukaryotic phytoplankton communities from Arctic Ocean - Fram Strait ARC3M Metagenome (SPAdes) (version 2) | ecosystem: Environmental > Aquatic > Marine > Oceanic | place: Fram...
GACTTTTTGTAATATTTTGGCTTTGGCCATTATTCCCCCAATTTCTTCTAACTCATCTAGCCAGTTCCAAATGTGTCTTTCAATGACCGAATCCAGTCCTTTTCGAATTGAAGATAGTTCTTTACAGATGAAAATAAAAAATTCTTTGGAGTTATGCATTTAATTTTCATTATTATTTATAGATAACGAAGATTGAAATTGCTGACGTCGTTGAATTTGCTGATCAAAAGACAATTTTTTCGCAAGGTAATAAAGTATCTGCTTTTTCTCCAGCAACGGCTATGATTGAAAGACTCGACTCTAAATCCAACTTCAAATGAATGTTTTTGCACAAAGAAGAATGTAAGTTGTATAGTAGGCAAAATGTCTTGGATCTGTGACCATGGATCTGAGATATTGCAAACATGCATGGAAACCCAGAGAATGGCCAAACACACAACATTTCAGGATTGGGACATGAAACATCCTTAGAAAATAATTTCCTAACACTGACTAACTTTTTCATTTGTTTTGTAAATGTTTCGTATAAATGAAACAAAATATGGTGTTCAAAATTGATTGAATGACACATAACATAACTCAAAGACTAGAGAATTTTTGGAATACAATATCATTCAAAACTTTAACATTCACCTATAATGTGCAGGTTCTATTATCAAACACTGTTATGAGTCAAATAATTAATCTTGGGGCCGTTCAAATTTTGCCGAAATAAGTTTTCCTAGAAATACATACCGCACCAAGAGATACTAGCTATAATCTATTTTTCCAGCAAATATTGACGATATAACTCAACTGCCCCACGATGACAACCTGGCATATTGATAGCATCTTCTACAATAACCTGCTCTATTAGTTCGCTGCGATGCATTAGAATTAGTTCTGTGGACTCTGACTTATGTTCAGGCCCAGCAGCGTAATATTGACGCACTTGTTCTGAAGTCAAATCACAAGTAATATGAAACACAATATCCGGCCTATGGTTTTGTACGCGGCGCGAAAAACCGATGCATGTGAGGTTGAGAAGTTTATCTTTCGGTATTCCAGTTTCTTCCACAACTTCCCGTATCATGGAATCAAATAACTCGTAAGCAACATCCTTTTTCCACTTCACATTGTCGTAGCCAATAGTTTCCGATTTTATTTCCCATTCTTCCAACGATTTGATACCCACAACTTCTGGTTCAGAGTGCCCCCCTGGCATAACCATAGTATGTGGACACTCGCCAACGTTGGCACTACGCTTGAGAAGCACGACCATCTCATCCTTCGTCTCAACAAACGCTGCATTTCCTAGAGGAGATGCTAAATTAGATTGTTCCAATTTTTCCCAGTGAGCAGAACAATTTGTGCCAAGAAATGATTTGTAATCTGTGATTCCTATTCGAAGAATAGTTTTATAATTTTCGTTTTGAGAAGATGTTTTTTGTTCGACAGAATCAAATCGAAACTTTGTGCCATTGAACAAGGATGGATTCAACTTGACACGATCCTTCCAGATTTGTTCGATAGCATCTTCATTTTGAGTCGTTGATGGTTTTCTATCATTACTAGGACTGCAATCGATTTCTAATGCAGCTTGATTGATGCCTTTTGGAAACGCACAAAGCACTTCAAAAGCTCTCATGGATCTATATTTGGCACGCACGACTTTGAAAAATAATGATGCCTTTTTATGAAAAATATTTCAAGCAAAGAAGAGCGGTCGTTGAAAATATGGTACGATACTATATCGCTTGGAATACGTACGATCTATCTGCATTAGGTACTACGCAAAACCTAAGAGTCGTATTATTTTCATGTATAGGTAGTCTAGAATTATGTCCATAAACTTGGTTTGTGTAGTAGTACTGGAAAACCTGCTGTTGATGAGGCAAAAACAATGATGAACTTTCGCATCCATAACTTCTTGTTTTTGTCTGCTGTGATTTTTACAATCCGAGAACTATCCAATCGTTGATCTGAAGTTTCATCATTTTGTGATTCTTTTGTGATATGGCGTCTACTGTATAAATGAATTTAATTTATAACATTTAGACCATTCATTGGATTTGGTTTTACTATAATATACCCAAGAACCTATCTATCATTTTGTATATATGCGCGATTATCTATCAACTTTTACTATATATTTACCTATGCATATAGGTATATAGATATTTGGATATGTATACGAATACGAATATCCTATATGTAAGCTGCTGTTTAATTTTCATTTACTATATCTATAACAGATTCGTATCGTGAATAACCTAACGCCTCCTGAATGATTTACGTAAATACGAGTAAGTAGGTAGTCCCGTCCAATATTTGTGGAGTTGATGAAAATTATGTGTAAAATCCCTTAACATAATCCTAACCATTACTTGATATTATTATATTGTGAGCATCATCATCACAAGATATTATTATCATTGATAAGATACCAAAGTTGGAAGCAAAACGGTGTAGCAGTACTGTCAAAATGTCATCAAACGACCAGCCATCTTTTGTAGGTGGATTGTCAATTACACAACGTAATGGTAAGAGTCTGTCTATAAGGATGCATTTTGCGTTTGGAGCACTAAGTGAAAGTGTTTATCTCAAACTTTTGCAAACACGCTGGAGTATGAGGGTGCATTGGAAACGATCATGGAATTTATCAATTTTCACTTTGATTGCCTATTTACTGACTTACTTACTTACTTGACGAGATACGATTGTTTTGTCTTTCAACTTGATATACAGAGGATGCAGCAAACTTGTTGAAACTTTCTCGAAACGATGGATACGAGTTTTGTACGACATCACTTCCTCATCTACCATCTACAGGCACCGGAAAAAGCAACGATCAAACAAAAAGGCCTCGGCGAGATGTAATGTCACTAGACTCGAAATGGTGGTGTACCAGTATAGTTGGAGAGATCACTGATGTCCCTTCACCTTCCGATAGAGGTGCAATGAACATTGACTCAGGAGGAAAGTGGGAAGGTGCTCAACTCGTAAAAGACCTCTGCCATCCGACAGATGCTTCGATTCGTCGAAATGCTGAGCATGTATTTAAATCATCGTTGGCATGGGCCATTCACATGAACATACCGGCTGTTATTGTCCCCCCAGTTCCACTCGATGCTACTGAGTCTTTAAACTATGCGCGTGTCTTGTCTGGATTGACTTTAAACTGCAGCGTTGGCAATGTACAGCTATGGGTACGCACTCCCTTTCATGCAGAGTATCTTGAGGCTTTCAACCTTCTTTGTCAAAGATGTGATATTCCCAGCAATCTAGGATGCATGGTTTGTTACGGTATGGATATACCTGAAAACAAAAATGCATCTCTTACTGATACTTCGCAATCATCTTCACCCCTTCATATTTCATCCATTAACTTACTGCATAAATTTATTGGCCATAGCTTGAAAGCCGTTTCCTTCAATACAGCTTCGTTCCTTACAAATAAGAGAGGATACCCAACCCTTTCCAAATCATACCAGCTACTATTCTCTGAACTATTACGACGCATAGGTCGTACTTGTCGTGTACTTGTTGAAGGTGGATGTCGTCATCATCCACCAAATGCTCCCGACGCAAATGGACAAACAGGCTGCTTAGCCTATCTACAATATCTCAGACATTTACGAACTCGTCCAGAAGTCACAGGAATTATTGATAGTGCGGAAAGTATCACTGAAACCCCTTACCTTGATCATCTTCAATCTCCGTTGCAGCCATTAGGAGACAACTTGGAATTTTCTACCTACGAAACCTTTGAAAAGGATCCAGTGAAGTATCGAAATTATCAAGTAGCTGTAGAACTTTGCCTAAGAGACAAATCTTTGCGATTGCTTAAGAATAAAAATGCTCTTCAACCCAACAGCTCTTTGCCTTTTGAACCTCTGACTGTGGAAGAAAAGATTAAATTTGGGAATGGTTTCACTCACTTAGTAACTATTTTAGTGGTTGGAGCTGGAAGGTGAGCTTTCAAAGATTCCAGATAACACATTATTTATTACATTACTTTGTTTGCAAATGAACAATATCTCACCGACGATAGGATTGCCTACCAAATCTAGAGGTCCGCTTATAAGAGCTTCTCTTGCAGCTGTTGAGGCCATTAATCGTCAACAACACCAATCAGTGCCCCAGTCTATGCAACCATCCATTTTGCTGAAAGCTCACGTCATTGCTATCGAGAAAAACCCATCTGCTGTCCTTTATCTAAAATCACTTTGTAACAGTGAAGAACATTGGGACGAAGATACTGTCACAATTATTGATTGTGATATGAGAAATGCCAATCTCCATCCGATGATCCAACATATTCGTAGAAGAAGGGATCAAGCCAAATCTCAAATTCCAACTGTACAAATTAGTGGAGATACTGAAGGTATTGCTGATATAATTGTTAGTGAACTTTTAGGAAGTTTTGGTGATAATGAATTGAGTCCAGAGTGCCTTGACGGGGCGCAAAGAAGTGGACTTTTGAAGGAGGATTGTGTTAGCATTCCACAAGAGTAAGTGTGCTCCTTTCTATATCTTCTTCAATTACAACGATGTTCCTAATCAATCTGATTTTCCTGATTCCAATAGATATACATCTTACCTGGCTCCTGTATCTTCGTTTCGACTTCATGCCGAAGCTCGTGCGCAAGCATATAGTCCTTCTTCACCTACTGATGGGCCTGAAGGACAGCCCTGTGGCTCTCTCAAAGCACTTGAGACACCTTATGTTGTTCGAGCACATGCGGCATCTCAAACAAATAAAGAAAAAGAATGTTTCACATTCAGCCACCCCAAAACATTCGACAATTCAATGAATCCTGACATTCTTTCCACCGCAGCTCTCGCCAGAGCATGTGGAATTCCACGTCCATCAAAAACCATTTTGGCAGCTATGGAGGTTGACAATGATCGATATAAAGTGGTTGAATTCCCTTTTGATCCTACATACGGGGCAGGATCTGGTTGCGGATATGGATCATTTGATACCGCTGTTGCTGCAATGGCTCAAACTGCTCCAGGTATTAATAATGTAGGACAAGCAACCAATTTAAATACACCCATAGGAACAAGTATTCATGGATTTTTTGGAACCTTCGAGGCTGTACTGTATCGTTCCGAAGTGGGAAATATGGCATCTACAATCTCTATTGTTCCGTCTTCATTTAGTGAGGGTATGTTTTCGTGGTTCCCTATTTACTTTCCTCTTCGTAATCCTCTTTTTGTGCCTGTCGGTCATACTCTTAGATGCGCATTTTGGAGAAAAACTGACTGTGATGCCACTTTTAGTGGAGGAAGAGTATGGTATGAATGGTGTTGTGAAGTTATCAGGAAAGATGGAAAGGGACACACTAACGAAAATGGAAAACCAAATGATGGGAAAGAAGAGGTCGTTGCTGCTAGTGCAGTGCATAATCCAAATGGGAGGTCGTATTATGTTCGGCTATAATATCATAAGATATTAGAATATAAGTATTAATTATTTGTAAAGACAGGTCATATACCATATTATTCTTCAAGTATCTAATGTAAGTGAGACATGAACTAATGCAAGTGTACATGTGAGCTAAACCGATACTATAAGACAATGAAAAAGTAAAGACATATTTTGACACTTCAAGTTAGGAATCTATAGCTTTAAACTTTTCGCGGTAATGCAAAGAGCGTTGCATAGAAGAACAGAACAAGCACCATACTACTAACTACATGTTCAGACTTCTCAAGGCTTTTTCTTCTCGAAAATCCGGAAGGATTTTATGAGAACCGTATTTTGTGACATTGGTTCTCATTCGTAGAAAAAAGGGGAAAAAATACACTCATGCCAGTCTCGTGCTATTTTCATCTGCAAAAACCGAATCTTTGTCTTCACAACAATTTGTGTGTTAAAAGAAAGGTTTCCTCGGAGTTTGAGAAATCATGAAAGATTGATTCTGCATCAAAAAGATACCAACACGAAAAATATCTGTGTATAGCACGAGTTTGGATACTTTGAAATTTCTTACATGTTGCAGTGTCAAAAAATCATGGTTCCAGCAAACATCAACCTCATAAATTTTCATATCTATTGAAAAATGAATCTCTTGTGCGCTTTTCTGCTTTCTGCGATCCCACATTCGTTAGGTAAGATGCCTGAATGAGTATTTGCCAAAAAAACAACGTGAGACCAGTTCTTTCGTCAGTGTCCCCTCAATTCTTTTCTTTCATTAACTTCTTTTTCTATGTTTTAGCTGATATTGGCGCAGCTGATAAGTTTTACCACGAGCGTTCCTTTCTTGGTCCAAGCGTTTGGGCATTCGGGAGTAATGGAGTATCGATTTACAGCATTGATGGATCCAAAGAGATTAAACATCATAAAAATACTGATATTTGTAAACAAACTGAAAGGGGTCAAGAGTGCCAATACAGAGATGCCGTAACAGATGGAAAGAAACATGTTTTTGCCTCAAATTGGCAATTAAATTCTACTGTTGACGTTTTTTCAATTGATTCTGGTGACTTTGTTGCGTCCCTACACACATGTGGTAATCCTTGGGTTTTAGATTACCATCCTGGCCGTGATGAGCTATGGGTTCATTGTTGGGGCCCCGATCCGGAAGAAGGAGATACAGGTCACATTGATGTATTTTCTGCATCTGCAATTGGCACTCCACTAAGTCAAATCCCTCTTCATGACGATCTAGTTGACCATGTTCATGGATCTGTTGTTGTAGACTCATCACTTGGTCATATTGGGTATGGAACAGACTTAAATACTCCCTTTTTGTACAAAATGGATCTTAATGGCAAACAAGTGATTAGTCAAAAAGAAATGCCCGATACCAATGGGCTATATCGTATGGCGTATTCACATCAGAACAAACATATCTATCTCCGTAGTTATGTGTGCTGTTCCTGTGGTTTTGAAGGTGCCGACCTTCCTGCTTGTGGAAGAGGAGGTGGACGTCCTGTCAATGTTACGACTGGACCAAACCCTGGCATTAATTTGGAGGGAACTTGTGGTCACGGCTGTGAAGGATCTCCAGCAGATACAAATGGAGTTTTTGAATATAATACTGTTGAGGACTCAATCGTAGGTAATTGGCAGATTGCCGATGGTTTTGGAGCTGATCCATACGCGAGTCCTTATGGCGACTTTGTGGCTCTTTTTGGAAATAATGGTGGTGCTACTGTTCGATTGTTGAAACCTTCTGTGACAGGTCGTCTATCCGTACTTTGGGCGGATGTGGAGGTTGGCTTTGACACAGAAGCACCTGCTGGCGAAAAAGCCGTCAGTGACTCAGTTTTCATACAGGATTCAAAGCACAACATCGCTATCTTCACCTCAACTTTATCTAATTCTGTTGTGCTTGTTGATTTGTCTGGTTCTGATCCTGTAACAAAAAGGTTGACATTGACTGAAGATGTAGAGATTACCTCCAAGCATGGTATGTTTCATCCTTCTCTTTTCTTTCACATATATTTTCTCTAGATCCTTATGTTCATCTTTTCAACTCAATAACTTTCAATAGGACGTGGAGCTCGCCGAAACGTTGTTTGGGCTGTAGGTTCGGATTACATATGGGTTGATGGAGAGGTTACCCAAGAATTTTACATCATTAAGTTAAGTGCAGACGGAGACGTAAATAAGGCTACGGTGGAAAGAACCATCAACGGTATCCCAAGTCGTCGGTTGGTATATGTTGAGAACTATCAAGTTCAGAGAGAGATTGATGTCATCCAAGAGCAATTTGATTTACGTCTAAAGGACATTCAAGCAGTGCTCGATGATAAACTAGATGAGTTAGATGAAGCTATCAGCTTGGCTTCTACCGCAAATCCAGTCGGTGAAGTATTTACCAGTGCGAATGCTTTTGATGTCGAAGACGAGACTATCGACTCCGTTGGCATTGCTGGTGTGATAGTAGGAAGTGTTGCTGTACTTCTTGGACTCCTGAATGTGGCAATGATCAGAAAAGTTGATAGTGCCAAAGCTAGTGGAAGTGACAGCAATTTCAAAAGCGACCTTCAGTTCGAGAGTTAAAGATGTTTTTATATGTGATAAAAAATGTTTGTGCAAGAAAAAATAGTCATTAGGAAAATTAATAATAATGGAAGTTTGTGAAGAACATAACTGGTGTAGACTTAGTCTGGAAAGAATTTCATTCAACAATCATGAAACCTATTCTAATAAGTCGATGGAATACGAAGGATGGTATGGTACACAACATTTACCAGAACAATTTTATTTTTTAGAAAACAAAAGAAAACATCTAGCACACAATGTTGATCCGCCTTTATTGAGCTTAGCTTCATTTTTACTATCGTTGAAAAAGGAAAGGTTTGTCGTTTCGCAACTACATCATAATTCCATGTGTTCCGTTTCACATAAATATCTTTGTTTCACAGACCAAGTGTCCCTTTTTCTTTTCAACTTTCGCTTTATATACCCATATGGTAGTGCCACTAAAGCGTACACAACATACATCAATGGTGATAGCGCAACGAGCATCATTAATACTCGACTTATTCCGGCTTCTCTCTTATCCTCAAGCGCTATTAATTCTTCTTCTGCTTCTATTTCAGCTGTACTTCCTCCTAAACTAACTTTCAAAAGGCCAGGATTTGCACTTCCTAGAAAAGCATCTGTTTCCATTCCTTCCTGGATCTCTTTCAATGTAGAACGTCTAGCATTGATAATACCGCCATTTCCAACGATGATTGTCATTTTTGCATCAACTACTGTGCAAATATTAGCTCCAGTCACAGAAACTTCACAAGATTCTAAAGAAGAAAATTTCGAAAGGGGAGGAGAGGATATCATGAGTAAAGTAGTTTAATTTTTATGAAAATGAATGAGAAACATTTTCTTACCTCCCGGGAGAACTACATCGGCTGGATTAGGTACAACTCCTATTATTCTACTTCTTTGCAAGTTTCGAGTAGACGCATTTAGCTTTCTGTTGTATATGTTAGGACATTCCAATATTTGAGACGCAACTGCATCAGAAATTACTTCTTCAAGAATAGGAACAAAGCTTTTATCGTCTTCTATGGTTTGAGCATTATATTTGAATCGAACTGTAACTGTCGTCGCATCAGCAGCAATGATGTCTTTGCAAATATGACTATTTCCAATTTGTGAAGATTCGTTGTACGATTCCTCAGTAAAATTTGAAAGAACATTTGATAATGTTGGAACCATATCTGTCAATATATTACTCTTTCCGGAGGGTTCTAATGTAGGAAAATGAGTTTCATCTTTTAAGTTTTGATTACTTTGCAAAATAGGATCTTTTTGATTTTCAGATATATCGGATTGTGATTGCATTGCTCCAATGTTGGATTCCAAAGAACTTGATGATGATGATTTATCTTGATGAATTCTTGCTGCTAGACTTGATGAAGATTCAGGTGCAGCTGGAAAATCTTCACTTTCATCTTTTTCTGTACCAACATTCTTTGTTTCAGGCATATTAATCGACGCGATAATAGGAGCTTGTTCTGTGATCTCACCTATTTCATTAGCTTTTGAAAGCTTAGCAGTCTCTGGAACATGATTTGTCGTTGATACTAAATGATTACTAACATCATCTATCTTTGCTGTGTCTGATGGATCTAATATTGAAACTTCTGGTATTGGAGTGTCCATATCTTCACCTCCAATTGGTATTTGCGGCGATCCAAAAAATATTTGATCAGTTTGATCTTCTAATGTTGGTGAGATGGAAGGTGGATCCCTAATTTCCTCTTTACTTAATTCTATGAACCCGTCACTATAGAGGCTTTCAGAAGATTTGGCTAGTGGGTATGACATTGAAAACGACATGCTTAAATCTGGAAAAACCCATTCATCGGAGGAATCGAATATTTCTTCATTCCCACGAACATTTTTCCTTTGCCTGTTTGTCGTTGAAGTTGATCTGGGTTCCTTTTCTAAATGAATTCTGTGTTGTTCAGGTTTTTTCATGTTAGGATTGGATCGTTTTCTCAAAAGCAGATCTTTTCCTTCTTCATGCAATGTGATTCGCTCTTTTGTTTTCGTGGAGGGAAGTGATTCTTTTGTTGTCTCGTGAAGATTTATCTCATTTGTAATAATCGTTGTTTTCATTTTAGGGCTTTTTCTATCAGAAGAATCTTCATAAATCATGAAGGTTGGTTCTTCTACTGAATCACTCAAGTCAATTTTGTTACCTTTCGGTACTTTCATATGTGAATAGAATGTATCCCAAAAGTTTTTTTGAACTCTTTCCCCTCCATCAACTTTCTGTGTTTGAAGTGGTCCTAAGCTAAAATTTTCTTCTAATGGATTGTCCTCATCAATTTTATGGCCATTTGGAACTACTATGTGTGGGTCGAATCTATCATGAAGTCCTTCTGAATGAATGCTATCAATATACTTTATATCGGACTTAGTTTCTTTGGTTGAGTTCATTAAATTTATTTTGTGACCTTCGAGCTCTCCTTGATACCAAAAACCACCATCGACATTCGTTCGTTTGTTAAGTACTTCATTCGTTGCGGAAGAAGCTTGATATACTAGTTGCAAAAGCAGATAAGTCTCTAGATAGGCCATCATTCGAAACATAATAATGCCAATCAGATCATCAAAGCCTTCGAAATATTTTCGACAAATGCAAATTGTGACTTCGGGTTTTTGTCGATCTAAGTATCTAACCTAAGTGTACAAAGCACATGGAGGAAAATAGACGCGAGCTCATTGTTGATTCTTGTAAAAATTTAAATAGATGTTCTATTTCATTTTGTATCTCTGCTTATGTACGTTGCACAAGTAATCTTATTTAAACCGATATACCCTATTTGAGATTTACTTACTTAAACGTTTTTGTCACAATCCACCACACTTAGTCGTAAATTATTTTCACAATTCTATTGAAAAATTGATATTTAGACGTGCGTTAAGGTTTTTTCTGTGATTTTATGGTTACTTAAGAGCTACAACGAGTAAATTAGGAGTGAGTCTTTTCAAGTCACATTTTTGTTAAATTTTTGTAAAAACGATCAGAACTAGATTATAGCATTTTATTCTTCTTTCTGCTCATTTAACCTCACTTATTAAATCACTTAATAAATAAGAAATGAATCAGGTAACTAACTAACTAACACGATGAATATCTTTATCTAAAAATAAAATAAGCTTTACTGTTTCCATTACCGTTGATGTTTAATAATCAAGCCAAATCACATTTGAATTGAGATTCCATTTTACAATGAATTTTGCATGACGATGATCATCTGGACTTAATTTTTTAGGATGAAAAGGAGCCTAGAAAGTGTTCATTATTTTCAAAAAAATAAAAGAAAAAAGTAAAACGTAGTTAATTTAAATTGATTAGGATCTATAACTGATGTAGGGTACCAAGAAGATATATTTGGACCAAGAAGCCAAATTGGTAACCGGTGGGTGGAGCCACAAGTCGAACCATATTTGAATAAAGAAGGTACCACGAAATTGGTGGCACCTCGAATTGAAAGAGTGTAAAATTAAACCGTATTTTTTTTTGATTGACAAACCTAATGAAACGATTCCTTAATATTCAGAACTTCGCGAGCAGTATTCACTGTTGTGCATAATTAATTAATAGAGCAGAAATCCTAGGATTCTTTTAAAATAGGCAGAGTTCTGGCTCGTTGATTCAGAAGAGCACAAATCATGTCTATTCGTTTGACGTACGTGCGTAAAATTAACGTCGGTCCATAAAAAATCCATAGAGTGTCAACTTTCCCTCCTCAAAAGTGATTTCAAAACGATTTTGATAACATAATAATTAGATCAATGGATGCACCCCCAACAGATATACTTATCGCTGGATTCGCAGCAACTGTCAATCTTTTTCGAGTTTGCTTAGATTTTATTTTGGAAGCGTATGAGAGAGATGACGAAGCTAGTGGATCCAAAGGAAGCAAGCGTAGTCATGGCCGTGGGATGGAAAAAGGAAAATCTGCATATGGTAGTGTGAAAGCAAAGGACAGCGGTTCTGTTAGTGTAGTATCTGGAAATGCTACAACTATAACTGAGGCAACTTCATTGATTAGTGGCGCTGATGTTGAAAGTGCAAAGGAAGATCCTGAAGAATCAAAAGAACCTCAAAGCAGTGGATTCGTGGAAAAACTACCAAAGTTGTCATTATTAGTTCACTGCTTGTTGCTTTTGTTTTTTTCGCTTCATAGATTTTTATCAAAATCATCGCTCCTTCAAAATGTGGCTTTGACTGTTTTAGCAGGACTAGTATTCAACCTGAGAGATAGCAAAAGAGAGCGTTTTTCCTTCACGAATAGAGTTCTATATGTTTCATCTGCAGTCATTTTATTCGTGGCCGGAACCCTTATGAAATCTGTCAGCGGAATGATCGCCATTATAATCTACTGCGTTCTTGCTGTAACCGAATCATGGCTTTATCCATATCCAAAAAAGGAAATGAAAACGAAGAAAAAAGCAACATTGTCTCGCGAGTCTATTATCATACTATTAAAGCCTTATTTCTGGCCTGATGCTACAACAAACAGTGCATTGTTGAATCGAGTGCTGGTTATCCTGACCTGGGTTTGTGTTCTTGGTTCAAAAGGAAGCAATCTTGTCGCACCGGTCATGCTAGGTAAAGCATCAACTGCCTTAGCGAAATTTAATTATGGTGAAGCTATTCAGAATTCCATTTATTATGTGATTCTTTCTTTCTTTTCGAAGTTGTTTAAAGAAGGACAATCTTTACTTTACCTGAAAGTTGCTCAAGCTGCATTTATACAGCTTTCGGAAAAAACCTTTCATCATATTCATACGCTAAGTCTTGATTGGCACTTGAAAAAGAAACTTGGGGATGGTAAGTAACTCGATATACAGCTTTTCTTAATTTTCGTTCGAGATCTCAATCGTTATTTTTTTGTTTTTATGACAAACCTGCAGTCATAAGATCTATGGATCGTGGAATCTCAGCATGTGATACTCTGATGAAATATCTATTTCTTTGGCTTGTTCCAGCAATTGGAGAATGCGTCGTCGTTTGCATCATTTTTGCGTCGTACTTTAAATACTTTCCTTTGTCCATTGCAGTCTTCTTTTTTGTGCTCGTATACATGGTGTTGACCATTGTTTTGACGTTATGGAGGAAGAAGTTTAGAAAAGCTGTTGCCAAAAGCGATAATGCTTGGCATGATCGATGCACCGACAGTTTAATCAACTTTGAGACTGTTAAGTACTTCACTGGCGAAAATTACGAAAAAGAAAAGTGAGTGGTTGATTTGAGTTCTATTTGTATTGATACTCTCCTAAGTGTCACTTTCAAAGACATTATAACTGATACTGTTGAAAAATCATTTTCTGATGAAAGGTTTAAGGAAGCAATTTCAACATATCAAGTAGGCTCTGTGAACGTGGCAGCTTCCCTTTCGATTCTCAATATATCCCAGCAAGTTCTGTATCAAGCTTGCTTAGGCACTGCATTGGGCTTAGCCGTTATGGGTATAAAGGAACGATTTAACTGTTGCGTCTCCCAAGGCTGTGACCTGCGTGATTTAGATTGTTGTTCTGATATTGGGCAAAACGTTTGTCCTGGAATGGAAATGGGTGATTTTGTTGCAGTACTAACATATACCATCAACCTTTTTGCCCCTCTAAATTTTTTGGGTACTGTTTATAATGCTGTAGTAATGGCTGTTGTGGATTTGACCAATTTGCTAGAGCTACTTGCAGAAGAAGCTGATGTTGTAGACAGAAGTGACGCAATCAACCTACCCAAAACAAATGATATGGACGAAGATACGGCAGTAGAATTTGATAATGTATTTTTCAACTATCCAACTCAACCAGAAAACAGTGGCTTGAAAGGCCTGAGTTTCAAGATGAAGAGGGGGACAGTCACAGCGGTTGTTGGACCAACTGGAGTAAGTTCACTATACCAATAAGATTTCTCTGTATACATCGCAACCTCTCATCGATTTGATTATATGAAATATCAAGGCTGGTAAAACTACAGTGTCTCGTCTTTTCTTCCGTTTTTATGATGTTCTTCATGGCGCTGTAAAAATCAATGGAGTGAATGTACGCAATATCACCCAAAAGTCCTTACGCAGCTCTATTGGTGTGGTTCCTCAAACTGCAACGATGTTCAATGATACAATCCGCACTAATGTTTTATACGGAAAGCGCGATGGAACTCAGGAAGACTTGGATCAAGCCATGCGCGATGCTCAGCTTGAAGATTTCATATCAAGTCTACCGCTCGGATGGGAAACCATGGTAGGAGATCGAGGGCTCAAACTCTCTGGTGGTGAAAAGCAGCGAGCTGCAATTGCACGATGCCTGCTTAAGAATCCACCTTTTGTTGGTAAGTTCGATTTTGTTTCAGCTCTATTGAACATTTATTTGGCTTTTTCTTACAAAATTGGCTTGATTCAGTACTTGATGAGGCAACTTCAGCACTTGATACAATTACTGAAAACTCCATTCAAGAGGCCCTTGATAGATTGGGAAAAGATAGAACTGTTTTAGTGATTGCGCACAGACTTGGAACCATCCGCAATGCAGATAACATCGTTGTCTTAGATGACGGTGTCGTTGCAGAGCAAGGAACGCATGAAGAACTTCTTGAGTTAGACGGAAAGTATGCCGCAATGTGGAATATGCAGCTCCATCAATCAGGAAGTGGTAGCTCTTTAAGTCAATTAAATTTTGATACGAATTTAAACTGAAGGGTGAGATAAACGATAACTACAAACTTAGTATTTATTTCGTTTTCAGTTTAACTTAGTTTTGTTGTGTTCTGAGCTAGAATTCAACCAGAAGCTCAATATTAAGTTGAATCAATATCGTTTTCTCTTTCATTAGTTTTCTGTCCTAAATTCAAATTGAATCCAAATGAGAAAGCGTTATCAAATCCCTCTTTTACATCACCTTGGTCTACATCCATTTGTGTGTTGGGATCATTGCACGGGCTGCCCACAGGTATTTTCGACCAATCTTTTACACTACGGCTCATCTTTTTCTGTCTATATAACATCATACTACTTTTATTTATCATACCTTTTCCTTTGTTGGTTGTATTAAAAATAAGAGGATCTTCTACGCCTTCTTGCTGTAGTTGCCGGCTTCTTGATGTCCGCAAAGATTCGAATCGACTGTCAGCTGCCGATATTTCCCCACTCTTGATCTTCATTTGATCAGGTACAGAATTATTCACATATTCATTTTTTTGGTATCGCGCAGCTCCGTTTGTCCTTTTATCATTCTTCAAGTTGAAGTCAAAAGCAAATAAATTATTCTCATTATGCCTGGTTGATGATTCTTTATCCAAGATTAAATTTCTTTTAGGAAGGATCACTTTATCTTTTTTAAGTCTGTTGAGTCTGTGGAGTTCTAATCCTTTTTTATTCACAACAGCTTTTGTTTTGAAAGCCCTATTGAACGACAAGCCTTGCTCAATACTTGGCTTTGGTGCCTTATCCAGGAGACATTTTGATGAGTTTGACTTTGATTCTGAAGATCCAATTAATTTATGTATTCTATTTTGAGAAGCTTTTCTCTTGGATTTTTGTTTTTCTCCGTGTTTTGTTAGTTTCTTTCTCAATTTAGCAAGATTCTTTGCTTGATATTCTTTTATCTTTGCTTTCATCTCATTTTCATTTTCGCATACCCGTTGCGTCTGACCTGGTGATGTCATTTGTGATTTATTTTGTTCTTTTATTTGAAGTACAGTTTTATCGTTATCTATTACTAAATCTTTCAGCACCTTAGAGGATTCGTTTGATTGCTGGAGTGATTTACTATCGGTGGCCACATTGTTCAACGATGGGGTATCACTTTTCTTGCCAATAGGTCTATGTTCTGACTGTGGATATGCCACATGTATTGCGTGATTATGATTTGAAATTCTATCCTTGGAATCGTTTTCATTTCGAAAAACATTCTTCTCCGATTCTTTAATGCAGTCTCCAAAAAATTCGAACATGAAAACTCTTTTTGGATCGCTGGAACTATATCTATTCCGGGTATCAGATATCGGCTTACTTGTGCCCCATTTGGGCCTTTCCCTTTTCAGTTTGTTCAACCTGTGAAGAATCAAGCCCTTTTTATTCACGACAGCTTTTGCTTTGAAAGAATCATCAAATGATATTCTAGATGAAACAATGGGAGTTGACTCAATCTTTCCGGATTGAATTATATTTTCTGAGTTTGCAATAAGTGTACTTTGACATGGTGATTGATTTGGCATTTGATCTGAATCATTTTCCGTATTATTGTTATTTGCGGTACATGGCTGAGCGAGTTTTCCTAATTTGAAGTCAAAAACGAATGCAGAATCATTTTTCATGTTTTGTTTTTTCACAACACTTAGATCTCTATCCTGTTTCTCATCTACATCGAAATTATTCTTTGCGGTAGCACAAGCTTGTTCCCTTTTCAATTTGTTTAATCGATGCAACACCAAACTTTTTCTATTTACAACGGCCTTTGTTTGAACTGATGTATTGAGAGTTATCTTTTGGTTGAGTGATGATGATTGTATTCTTTTGTTTTTATTAGAAGATTCGAGTAATTTCTTTACCCTGTTTTGTCCTGAGTTTTTTTTGGATTTTTGTTCCTCTACCTTTTTTACTAGTTTCTTTCTTAAATTTGATAGATTTATCTTCAATTGAGAACCTGATTGAAGATCCTCGGTCAAAGTAAGCTGCAATGTAGTTTTACATTCCGTAGAATCTTTCGATCTAGTTGGCATTGTTAGAATAGAATTATTGTATTCCTTCCTATTAGTATATATCGTACCCATATGATTTATTGGGTGGTCTAACTGTTCAGGTGCATCATTGATCACTTGATTTTGTTCAAATATTTTTGGCTCAGAAATTTCGAGATCAGAAGATTGGGGTAAATGAAGATCGGATTCGTTATGAGAAGAGTTTTCCCCATTTATGGTGTTTTTTTCATGATCAGATGAGCTCAGAAAATGCCCGGATTCTACATTATCAATTGTTCCGTTACCTTCTTTTACATTTTGATTGCTACTATTCATTTCATGATCCTCAGTTTGGTTTAAATCTGAATCTGAACCTAAACCTGAACTTGATTTTTTCTTTCCTCGATATTTCTTTTTCTTTCTAGTTTTGGACGCGGTTTTTTCTTTCTCTGAAAACTTATCAATCTCTTGGCTTACTTGATTTGCATCAAGACTGAAATTAAACGAAAACGAGGATCTTTCATTCTTTTTAATTATTGCATTTGTTGATTTCGATTTCTCATTATAAGAATCAGAATATCTTTCATTTAATGAATGCATTGAAGAATCAGGTTTCTGTTTTCTACAGAGGTTAGAATTGATTGCTTCTTTTTCGCCACAATTATTTTCTTCTCTACTGAAACATGATTCTTCAGATAATTGATGCGATGGTGTATCGATATTCTTCGTTTTAAGATTTTCTGTAGCTTTATTAATCTCTACATCTGATGTAAATGATTCTGGATGTGCTTTGGGTATATCCACAAGTTTTGGCTTCACTGAAGCTCTATTTTGTATATGTTTATTAACCGCAGCACTTTCTAATGATTCTTGGCTTGCCGATGATTTTACATCATCTATCTTTTTTGCATGAGTACTAGAGGACTGTAAAGTTGTTAATGAAATTGACGTCATTTGTTGTTCTGAAATTTCCGAACAACCATTTATCATACTTGTCGCTTCAACATTTTCGATATTCTCTCTCGTTTCGGCGCTAAGTGCCAACTTTCTTTCGATTTCGTGATTGTTTTTACATGTTTTGGGAGAACTTCCTTTATCATGTATAATTAGGAATTTAGAAGATGTTGTACTCTCTTCTTTTATCAAGGAAGGGGCATCATCAATTTGTTTTTCTAATTCATAGTTGGGTACTTGCAAGAACTCATCACTGGGCCCACTATTTTTTGTATTCAAGTTTGAATTCTTGGTATTAGATGAAATTTGGGCCTCGAGTTTTTTTCCTTTTCTTTTCTTTTTCTTCTTTTTTATTTTCTTCGATGTATGGAGTGGACCATTTTGGTAGATATCTTCTTCAACTCTCAAGAAATCACTTTTGTTTACCGATGAATGAGACTCAGAAGGAAAAAAACAAAATGCGAATGCATTGGATGATGGATCTACTTTTGAAATTGGGTCCGCAAAATTTTCAGCATCCGATTGTGGATTTTCCGGGAGAGACGTAACTGCTGCTGTATTATCTAAAGGATTTGATTTTTCCTTTCCTTTCCTTCGCTTTGATTTAAATTGATTAGCCAGCATTTTCTATTACATCATTATTGTATTTGTTGAGTCCTTTCACTTCGTTTATATTCCTCCTAGAGGGAGAGAGATAACTTTATTTCTTTTTCTATTTTTTTTTGTGGTGATTTAGATAGCTGCACATTGGTCGATGTAATTACCAGTATGCAACTTACATACAATTATAATAAGGTAGGTTACTCTGCTGTACATATTTGAATATGCTTGACAACAAAATATCTGGGGAATGTATTCTGCCTTATTTTTTAAAAGCTATTTCCTTTGATAGAATTTTATTGTCTCATCATGCAATATTGATATAATATTCTTAATCAACACTCTTGGAAGCAAAACACGAGATATATTTATAGCTATTAGAATTATCGAACTTGACTTTTGAAGAATTTGCAAAAAAATAGGACACCTGACGAACAAAAGTAATCGTGCAAACGATATTCTCCTCCATGACAAAGTGAAAGGATTTGATTACGAAAAAAGTATGAAATCATATTTTCTATGTCTATTAATTACTATTCCAAATGCATGGAATAGGTTTGTCTACACTATGCAACAAAATTTTATGGCTCTAGCTTCTTGAGTTGAATTTGCAAATATTTCTTCAATGGAACATTAAATGATGGATTTGTTTTGCAAACTTTCTGAAAATGCGGACATACTTCAATAAGACTGACTTGACTTGATTTTGGAAGGAATGAAAAACAACGCAAAAGAAGATTTGATGGAACTAATTCCAACAGCGGAGCATCTTCTTTTGATAAATGAATAGGTGTGAATGAGGGAGATTGTTTTTTACCTCGGATTGGTTTTGTTGTATTTGGTGTAATATCTTGCCTCTTTTTAATACCGAAATCAAGTTGCACTTTATTGTTAAGATATTCCACTTGCGATATTCTTCGCTTCAATGAGTTTGTAATATTTTCTTGATGGTCCTGGTTTCTCACTCGCATTTGAGAAAGCGTATTATAGGCCATTCTACGCTGATCATGAACAGTTTGTGATAATTCTTTTTTGTTACTAGCATAAAGTTCTCTCCAATTCGAACGGTCGTCATTGTTTTCAGCATCCGCGAAAATATCAGGTGTTCTGGGCCGTGAATAGTTTGTTTGAGTAAAGTGTGACGCAGGAGGGTAAGCTGGTCTAAAAACTGGTGCAGCAACCGCCATACCAGGTGTTATGAGATAATGATAGTTTGTTTGTTTTTCTCTCAATGCTTGGCTAATTTTCTTCAAAGCCTTCTCTTTTGATACTTCCGCCCAGAACTTTCCTTCTTGTCTTAAAAACCTCCCACCTTTCATTGCGATGATATTTAATACATCCCTGGAAATCTTCGCTTTCTCATCATTATTTCCTGAAGTATATATTACTTTCCGATCACTTACTAGTAATCGAAATGTTTTATTTCCGAAATGAGAATTGATTTTTTCACCTCTCCCATACAAGACATCGTTGATATTGGGATGTTCGACTAAATTCATGGCTTTGTCAATGGTCTCTGCTGAATGTTTCGGCTCTTTCTCCAAGCCTACATCGTTTTGATTCTGTTTCTGTTCTTTGTTGAAAATACTCATCAGCATGGAATCTATTTTTAAAGAAGAAGTTGCCAATGTGCTGTGGATCATGAAATAGGGTTTTGAAGATGTGATTCGAATAAAAGTGCTGTAGGGGCTTGAATATATGACACTTAATTAATTAGGTATATGTTTTATTATTGGACTATTGCATCTTTCATACACGATCCGACAAAAAGCTTCCTACTAATCTAAATAGATAGGCGGGAAAGGAAAACAAGATAGACCTCATGGAGCGTTCGCTAAGTAACAAGCAATATTTCCTAATTGATAACACAGAAAACTGACTGGAAATATAAAATGTAACTCCAATAATTATTTTGAGGTTCTGTAAGTAAAGGTACCTATGTTAGGTTGAAGTTCTTGCGGTACTAGTAAGGATGGCATTGGGCATGGTTTAATTGTTGTTTCGTGTAGCTGAATAAAAAAAATTCTGGGCAGTCGTGAAATCTCCGAGAACGGTTAACTCAGTCGTACAAATGGAACAATAAACTAAACTATTTTAAGTGAATTCTTTTTGAAAAACATTTGAATCTTCCTCTGCGCTTATCATCTTGGTTGCTTTGCCCTCTTTTGCAAGGTCAAATTCAGATCAATTTCCTTGACATCATTGACTTACAGACTTTTGATGTTGGTTTCTACATATACTTATATCTCTTCTTTTGATGCCAGCAGCATCAATTAACTAAATTATAGATGTAGAAACAAAGCATCAATCGAAGTTTGTTTTTAAATTCCCTAATTGTCTAAGTGAAATTTTGAATTCTTCTCATATACCTAATTGATCCTATATACATAAATATGAATAAATAAGAATTTTACCATCGATTGCTGTCAATGTCATATCGATAAAATTCGCTGGATATACTATTTACATATTTCGCAATGTCACAGAAGGAAAATATCCTTAATAAAAATGTGAAAGAATACATAGTGACACCAATTATATAATATACACATACAGTATTTACCCGAGTATGACGTTGAGAAATTATTACTTATGATCATATATTGATCAACGGATGTGAACTTAAAGATTTAAAGGAATAGCGATACGTAATTTATGTATTTAAATCGATTATATTTTTTTAGTTAAACCTAGTCTTTTACTTAAAAGTCTCGACATCCTTTGAAGTCACAATTTCACCTCAACACATCTTCACATTATCTTGGAATATCTTCTTTGTGAACTAAGTTTTGTTGCGGTTCACGAAATAAAACCATTTCCTCTTTACAACTTCACACTCAAGCAAGAATCAAATACAATGAAAGAATCTGCATTCAGACTTTTCTTCTTTATTTCATCTACTTTAGTTCTAACATCTTCAGCAATTCGAGGAACTAACACGCCTCTTTTCAGAAAGAAAAAAATAAAAGATTCAACAACTTTCAAATCGAAGATAAATTCAGAAAAGATGAGATTTCATCAAAATTCTGGGCAACCTGCAGCAATCTACAACATTAACTTCCAAGCAAAAGGAGATACACCAGAGGAAATGGCTTTTGATTTCCTACATAATTACAGACATCTTCTCCAGCTTAACAGTGATGAAAGTCTGAGTGATTTACAGCACTACAAGACATTTAAAAGTGAAGCGGGGTCAACTGTAAGATACCATCAAACTCACCAATCTATTCATGTCCACAACACAGACCTTGCAGTTACAGTCAATAACAGGAACGAAGTAACACTCGTAATGAGTAATTACAAGCCCAATATATCTTTGAAACAAAATAATTTGAATCCAAAAGTGTCCATAAGGTCAGTATTGAAAAGTGCGATGAATAAATTGAGCATATTATCTGATGAAGATTTACGATACAAAAAGACCAATCTTATGATTTATGACCATTTAGAAGAAACCAAGCTTGTTTGGAGAATAAACTTGGTCCCGAAAGCCTTCCCGATTGATTTAGAATTAATATTTGATGCTACCAAAGGTAAACTGTTAAGCGTACAAGATCTGAGCTTTGATTTGAAAGGAACTGACAACACTGCCAGCCCCTTTAACAAAGAAAACTCAAAAAATTTACGAAGTAGATCTCAAAATCATGGTGAACCAGAAAAAATGCTGCAAGATGTTCGGGAACTTTTATCAGATAGACGAAAAATTTTTGATCGGTTGTTTGAACCATCTTCAAACGTTCAGCTCTACACTCCAACAGATGATATGGAATCTCCTTGGGCTGAATATGAGAACGATACATCAGAAAACTTAACATTACCACCATCATCTTCTCCAACTGCTAAAGAAGCTGAAGAATCAAACAACAATTCTGAAGAAAGAGTATACGGTTATGTATTTGATCCTGACCCGTTAACAACTGCAAATGAATCATATAAAGACGGAAAAGGTATAAGTGATAACCTTGATAGAGATAGTCCAGAAATAAATAGACAACGTAAAAATGTCGAGCTGTTAGATGTCACATTCGAAGATGGTGTGTATAGTCTCAAAGGTCCATTTGCAGAAATAGTTGACACAGAGGAACCTTTTAATGGGCTTTTCCAGCAATCAAGTTCTAATTTCGATTTTACAAGGTCTGAAAGTGGATTCGAAGGTACGTTATTGATACATTCATGAGAAGTTTGGTCAGCTTGTGTTCATGACTTAAACTATTTTTTCTATTGATCTTAACAGCTGTAAACAGTTATTATCATATTGATGCATTTATGAGATACATTAATGAAGATTTAAAGATACCAGTGAGACCTTCCATGTACGAGGGCGGTGTTAGAGTTGACCCACATGGATTGAATGGAAGTGATAATTCTCATTATTTATCAGCCACTCAAGAGCTCGCGTTTGGTGAAGGCGGTGTTGATGATGCGGAAGATGCTGATGTTCTTGTACATGAATTAGGTCACGGAATTCATGACTGGCTCACTGGAGGTTCATATTCTCGTGTCGAAGGTTTGTCCGAAGGATTCGGTGATTACTTAGCTGCATCATATGGGCGTGAAAAATCAAAATTGGATTCGACTCATCCTGAATATCACCACATTTATAACTGGGATGGTCACAATGAATATTGGGGCGGAAGAACAACCAATGTCAACGCAAAATACCCAAAAGATTTGAAAGGAAATAAACACTGGGATGGTTCGATATGGTCTACCTGTAACATGAAAATTTTTGATGCTATTGGAAAAAGAAAATCCGACACAGTTCAGCTGATTGGTATGTCTATGACGAATTCAGCTTCAAATCAACTTGACGCAGCCAATGCTGTTCTACAAGCTGCATTTAACCTGGACTATGAACATAACGATATTGAAACTATGACAGCATTATACCGGGAGTGTGGATATGATGTTGCTATGACATTCTGTGGCGATGGAGTCAAAGATGAAGATGAAGAATGTGACGGAAACGATATTGGTGATGCAATTTGCTCAGGTATTGGATGCAATGGCGGGATTCCCACTTGTACTTCGACTTGCAAATTAGATTTCTCTTCTTGTCTGCCTGACGAAGATGACGTTCTCTTTGAATTGGATCTTCAAACGGATACATACGGTGATGAAACAAGCTGGATTTTAAAAAATGAAGAAGGAACGGTTGTATTTTCTGGTCAAGAATATCCTAGTCTGAGAAAATTTAATGAACGTAGATGCGTACCAAAAGGTTGCTATGAGTTCACAATCTATGACAAATTTAAAGATGGTTTATGCTGTGATTGGGGTGATGGAGGATATTCTATTACTTTTGATGGAACAGAATTAGAGAATACCGAAGAAAAATTTGAAGAAAAAGCCAGTCATAAAATTGGCACATGTAATATTAAATAAAAAATAAAAAATTGTACTTTTACTGAAAGTGTCATGTTACAATCAATTATTCTGTCGTTTTTGAAAGCAGTTTTGTTGACGTTCTTAATAGCAATGTCTTATCATACAAATGATTTATTTTTCTACCGAATGAAAATAGAGTGCAATGAAATGCAGAAATTTTTTTAACTTGGCATAACAACAAAAGCACGACTCAAATCTTGCTTGTGTTGTCAAGGCAACATTTTTCCTGACTAATTACCATGCTTAATTTCGCGTGACATCTTCATAGGTACAGGTATTTCAATATACAAATTATTTAGATAAAGACTTCTCATTTACTGCCGTTAATATCTCAAATAAATAATAATATAGATTTATACTTAAACAATATTAATCGCTACAATACGTATCAGCGATTACATATATATGTAACTTCCGTTGAGATTAGATATAATTTCACATCTAGCCGTAATTTATTACAAATAAAAAAGTTTCATTCGTGCATCACAAAATGCCACATTCATAAAGTAGAAACTTTGAAGCGCATTTAAGATCTAAGCCAACAGTTTGCACCGCTAATAGCTCGATGTTTAATATGAATAGATTGATAGTCCAGATATCTTTTATGTTTCTTTTATTCAAATTTGGAAACGCTTCTTTAAGGTCTCAAGAGGGTAACAAAGCATCAAACAAAGGTGTGAACTCTCATTCGAACAGTTTGAATTCTTCAAATCAACATCAATTTGAACGGCAGATTATGATTGGAAATGGTAAAAAGATCCGTGACCTACAAAGAAATGAATCTGAAGATATGATTTCTTCAGAGAACGCAATTACTAAACATACACAAAAATTGACTGGTCCACTTCCGCCTACTCTATCACCAAGTATAAGAATAAATGCACCCTTTTCATCCAACATAGTTGAAGACTCAAAAAAGAATAAAGAGAATAAAAATCAGAACGAATCTCCTGAAGGTACTGACAAAAAAGCAAATGATATAGAGACAAGACAGAAAAAGAGATTAGTTGACAAGGACTATTGTAAAACTGGAAGTGAAAATTGTGACAGGGACAAAAAAGATAAAGCCAAAGATAAGGATAAAGATAAGAAAGACAAAAATGAATTATCACAGAAAGATAAATCTCTTGACGGTAATACAATATCTTTGAAGGAAAAGAATCGTGAGAAAGACACCCAGACAGAAAAGAAAGAAAAAAATAAAACACCTGAAAAAGATAAATCTATCAAAATAAGTGATCCATTAAAGACTACTGGAGATAAAGAAAATAAGAACCGACCTCATAAAGAGATAGTTTCTGGAAAAAGTAAAGCTACGGAAAAAGAAGCTGTGATTCAAAAGAATAAAACATCTCTGGAAGATGTTCTGCCAAAAAAAGATAAGAAACCCATTGATAAAAATAACAAGAGTACCGAAAAGGAGGCTGAAAAATTGGAAAAGAAAAAAACTTCTGGAAAAGATAAAAATGTCCATGATGACAAAAAATCATTTGTATCGAGTGAGGCGGCAAAGAAAAACCGTGACAAGAAGGACAGATTCTCTGCATTCTTGCAAACAATGACTGAATTACCAATAGAATCTGAAGCAACAGTTGTAATACAACCTATATCACAACCTTCAATTTCTCCATCGAGTATCAAATCTTCACTATTCCCAACATCTTCACCAACAATATCAATGGATGATTCAATTAAAGTCACAGAGACGCAGAAACCTTCACTATCTCCTAGTAGTACTGTCCTTTCACCTACTCATTTGCCAACACTAGAACCATCATTACTTTCTTCGTCAAATCCTCTGTCTACGTCACCAACAGCTTCTCCATCAGCTTCACCATCGACCTCTAATTTGTTTCAGAATTTTGACTCGCCCACGATTGGTATGTCTATTTCTATTCTCCCAAGTTATTCTCCTGATGAAAGCGCTTTTCCCTCCCTTACACCTACTATATCAACAAAGCAACCTACTAATAGTCCAACGCAAAAGAGATGGTTTTTCCCTGTTTTCCCTTCCAGTGCTATAGCTGAACTTCAAAATATTAAAAACGAAGACATAGCTGGGGCGCAATCCGATCCGATCGCATCTCCAACTGCAACTCCTATTTTATCATCTGTTCCAACAAATAACCCTACTATACGAGATTCCGAAATCCCTTCCAAGTCGCCATCTATATCACCCACTTTGTTACAATCTTTGGTTCCATCTTCTGAATTATCTGTTGAACCGGCAATGGTCGAATCAAATGCACCATCTTTAGCATTCACTAATTCACCAACTATGACTATGCACACTTCCTCTTTACCTTCTCAACAAGTAGAATTTTCCACACGGTTCCCCACTGAGACACCAACATTATCTCCATCTCAAAAACTTTCCCAGTTTACCGTGTCTCCCACAAGTCTTCCTTCTGTCTCTCCTACACCCTTACCGACATTACCTTCCACACCTTCACCCTCTATATCTCCTACTCCTTTACCCACTATCTCTCCTACTCCTTTACCCACTATCTCTCCTACTCCTTTACCCACTATCTCTCCTACTCCTTTACCAACAATTCCTCTTACTATATCACCAAGTTCATCTCCAACAGAATCACCTTCAAGAGGTAGCACATCCTCACCGACCAAACCACCAACACCAATACTAAAAACAGACCCAAATACTGCTGCTGCTACGACAACAATGCTGCCGACTTCCATGCCATCTCCACCAACTTTCGCAAAAATCACCTCTCCAGCAATTAGTACATCTGCCCCAAGTGGCAGAAGTGCAAGTGCATTCGGAGGAAACCAAAATAATGATGAAATGAACAAGAAAAATAAAGGTTCTGATGATTTGAAAGATCCCAAAACAAAAAACCCTAAAACAAAAGATCCTGCTACATCTAAGGACCCCAAAACAAAAGACCCCAAAGGAACAATTACGTCCAAAGATGCAAAAGATCCAAAAGAACATAAAGATAAAAGTCCATCAGTGCCCAAATTCAATCCTGATATATTCAAGTCTCAACAAACAGCAATAATAAAACAGGTGAATATTCAGAAGAGTTCAACTTTGAATGTAATGCAAGAAGAGACAGAATCAACAAGAAAGCATTCAAAGAGTAAACGCTATCGTAATCGTCGACGTCGGCGCCTGCGATATTAAGGGTTGAAAATATAAAAGTGTATACTACATATATCAATGAAAGCACCTTTCAATTTCTCCATGGTTTCTATATCTCAAGAAGAAAAATAAGTTAAAAACATTTTAAAATTTAGAAGTATTTTGGAGAAAGGCATCATCATAATATTTTGGAATTATGTATGCAACAAAAAGTAAAATTTGAAAACGAATTACATTCTCTCATAATGTAATAAGTTCTTTTCTGCTCATGCTTTCTTCTGTTGCACACTAGCACCTGCCAAACCTGCATTTCCGACTGTTAAACTCAAATCCGTAATAGGCTTGGGTGGGAATCCAGTAACAAGCACATAGGGATCTGATCCAGCCATTCCACTAGCATTCACCCTGTCACCTAATTCTTGAACTGTAGCCGATTTCAAAATTTTAATAACAAGACGCTTCCCAGCTAGAAGTCGTATTTGCACTGATGTTACATCTCCAGCACCTGGAGGAGGCATGGCTTGTGTGTCAGAAGGCGGTGTGATAATTCCAGAAGTGTTTGCGGAAGAGGTTACACTTCCTAAACTTTCTCCAACTCCTGTAAAACTGGAAAAAGCTGTTTCTGATACAGCATATTCTTCTTTACGTTTGTCAATCAAGCCTACTTCAACTTGAGCATTGGGGTCAGCATTCACATCATCGTCATTCATGAGCTCACGAGGAACACGTCCCTGAGCCAAAGCAGTAAGAAATTCGCGGTTGGTAGGATCGTCTAGACGACGGTACGGTCCATCATCAACTACAAAACCAGATTGATACATCGTAATAGTGCGGCGTCGTGAGTTGGAAGATGGAGCTTCAGTACCTTGTTCTGCTCGGGAAAAGATGGAAGAAGTTGGATCGGTGGCATTCGATGGATTTGGTTGAACGGCTAAGCCACTTCCTCCGCCCTGTGCCCCGATTCCACCCACAAAGCGATTATCTTCTTCGTTTGTTCCATTGTCGGGTGGAGTACTACGTCCTGAACCAGAGAATAGACCGTGGATGTTTGGCATGGTGACTCTTGTGAATTGGCGGGAGCAGAATCAGAGAGATTTTTTATCTTATTTTAGATTTTCTAATATTCGTATCTAATTTTATTGGAAGAGGATAGAAGACATAATTAAGGGGTACATTAGGTACGAAGACCATATTCATAAATGTGTACCCCTTTTCAATTGAAATTACCTGAAATATACTCTTGATGTTTGTGCGTATTCAAGATCATATTTCACATACATTCATGTACTGCGATCTCAGAACACCACACACATCAAACATCAGAACATCATCTCATTATTTAAGTTATTATTGGATTATCAATTATATCTTACAAAGGATCCATCATCACAACATAGATACTCACCCATAAGCCACCCAATATACTTACAAAGTGATTCAAGTTTCAAACTAGGACAAGCGGTAATCAATTCTGCAACCCTCAGTGTAGTGACCAAACCGCATCACATCGAAGCCATAAACAACAAAATATAGAAAAAAAGCTTAGCATAAACAGAAATCCTATCCATGAGAAATCTTTCCTCTTTCTCCTCCTTATTTGGCTGTATTTATATCTTTCTTTTGATTTCATTGTGTTCAGAGTACAATGCATCAATCTTTTGTCATGGAATTGCCAATGGTCCTAAAATTAACAACCCAAAGAACAACATATCCAAAAATGTAGTCATTACAAGCAGCACACAATCATCAAAGCGACCAAAATATCTTCCAGAAAAAGAACTAATTAATCGCCGTAAATCTCCAGCTCTGTGGAGAAACGATTTGAACAATCATCACTTATCAGATCCCAATAATCCACAATCTTCTTATTCATCTTCATTTCAACCTACTGAGCCTCCCGAAATTATGTCTCCTGTAGGAGGATGGCCTCAGCTACATGCTGCTATAGCTAATGGAGCAGATTCAATATATCTTGGACTTTCCTCTTATTCGGCTAGAGCTAGAGCAGCAAATTTCGATGAGGAAAATCTCTATCAGGCAGTTGAAACATGTCATGAATCTCATGTTAAAGTTTACGTAGCGTTGAATACGTTGGTATTCAATCATGAGCTGGAAGAGATTGAAAATTTAGTTCGAATCTGTATGGACGCTAAAGTAGATGCATTGATTGTTCAGGATTTAGGTGTTGCACGAATGGTACAAGAAATGATTGAGGAATGTAAAGATACAACCAACTTAGAATTACATGCAAGCACACAACAGACAGTCACTTCAGCAGATGGAGTTCAATTTGCTTCCAAAGTTGGAGGAGCTACAAGGGTTGTATTAGGCAGAGAATTATCAGTCAAAGAAATCGAAAGTGTAACCTCTACTATTGGATCAGAAATACAAGTAGAAGCGTTTGTGCATGGTGCACTTTGCGTCAGTTACTCTGGCCAATGTTTTTCTAGTGAGGCTTGGGGTGGTCGATCAGCCAATCGAGGACAATGTGCTCAAGCATGTCGTTTGCCATATGGTTTCATTAAGGATGGAGAGTTAGTGGATCTTCAGGACATGTCTTATTTGCTCTCTCCTCAGGTACGTAAAACAATACAAGTACGGATAGATTGGTTCGAATACGAAATTGCTTATTAAACATTATGCATATAAACTTATCATTCAATATCAAAAGGACTTATGTGGATTGGATCAAGTACCAGATTTAGTTCGTGCTGGTATATCCTGCTTGAAAATTGAAGGACGGCTGAAAGATGCCGCCTACGTCGCTGCCACCACTAGGGCATATCGAAATGCAGTAGATGAGGCTTGGAAGGAATATGCCGAAGAGCAGCAACAACAAATTCATAATAATAGAAGCCATACTCTTCAACCAATGCCTATCAAAAGGACACTAAAATCGGACGTAGAAGTTTCTAAAGCAGAATTGAGTCAATTATTCGCTAGAGCCCAAGATGAAAATCACGATGGTCTTAGTTCAGGATTTTTTGAAGGATCTCAACATCAAAGTCTAGTTCGTGGACGATCTCCTCGTCATCGGGGTATTCACTTGGGCCGCGTTCATCCCATGTCTTCCCCGAAACGAGGCCTTATGATAGTTTTAGACGAAAATCGTGATGAGACTAATAGTGTCCACTTTGAATTGAAAGACTTGTTAAAGCTAGGAGATGGTATTGTGATTGATAGAGGTATGCCACAAGAAGAGGAATTGGGTGGTCCAATATATGATATTCAGATTTTACCCCCAGATTTTAAATCTGGGAAAAGGGTAGTATGTGTTCACTTTGGCAAGAACGTGGAAAAGCAATGGAGAAAATTGGACCAATCGTATAAGTCTAAATCAAATAATCTGGTAATGGCGCCAACAGGAGCGCATGTTTGGAAAACAAGTGATGCTAATGTGGATAAGAAAATGAAAAAATTGATTGACGCAGCACTACCCATAATTAAGGGTTTGAACGATGATAGAAATAGTGGTGTGATTATCCATGTAGATGGAAAGTTGGGACAACCTCTGCAAATCCGTATTACAGACCTCTCAAATAGTATCATAGGTGTGGGAACAACAGATGATGATAACATTTTACAATTATCCGAAAGCAAGAGTTTGGATGAAAGATCAATTACAAAAGCAATTGGGTTACTAGGAGGAACAGAATGGGCCTTGGATAAGGATAAAGAGCGACCCATTGATCTTTCTGGACTGGATGATAATTTATGGTGCCCTATATCCTGGGTAAAAGAGGCAAGAAGAAGAGCAGTTGAAGATTTAGAATCAAAATCAAAGATTGAAATCTTAGCTGATGATTTACATTCTGAGAATAGCAAAAACGAAAAATCTTCACTCAAAATAATACCTCAGTCTGAAGTAAAAAAACGTCTTTTTAAACAATCTAAGGAAGAAAACAGGATTATAATGAATAAGAAGAGTCCAACGAAAATGAAAATGTCAGTTCTTGCACGAAATTTTGAACAAGTGGAGACCCTTTGCACAATGAAAGAAAATGAAAGTATCACTTGCTTCGACGAAATAATTATTGATTTTTTAGAAATTGATGGGATGCAGCGAGCTGTCAACAGAATTCGCAATTCGTCTGCAGATATCTTTGTAACGATTGCAAGTCCACGTATCATTAAAGCTGATGAAGAGGGTATATGGAGAACCCTCCTCCGGCTCAAACCTGACGGATTGCTTATTCGTTCCGCTGGTTTGTTATATCGAATGATCGAATTTGGCGGTGCTGGTGCGAGCATTGATATAGGCGAAGACTCTGATTCTGACATAGTAGAAATACCTGAGTTGATTGGGGATTTCTCACTTAATGCTGTAAACACCCTAACTGCAAGAGAATTGCTTTACTTTGGTTTATCTCGTATTACTACAGCATATGATCTCAAAGCTGATGCAATCACTGAATTAGCATCAAGTCTTGGAAAAGGAAAAGCCAGCCAGCTAGAGGTAATTGCACACGCTCATTTACCGATATTCCATACAGAACATTGTGTCTTCGCAAGATTTCTATCAAAAGGAAATTCATATCTAGACTGTGGTCACGTTTGTACAAGGCATAATGTGCATCTCAGAGATGAAACTGGCAGCGACAATCTTGTTCTTGCTGATATGGGATGTCGAAATACTGTTTTTGCTGCTCAAGCTCAGTCCGGTGTGCATAGTGTTGGAGAATGGAAGGAAGTAGGAATTGGTCGTATACGTGTTGAGTTGGTGGATGAAGGGCCACAAGACGTTGAAATGATCATTCATGGGTACAATAACGTGCTGAACGGAGAAGAAAGGGCAAGTAAAGTGTGGGATAAGCTTAAAATTGTACGCGATAGCAATGGTCGTATGGCTGGTGTGTCACATGGGTCACTAAGAAATGCAGTAGAAAGAAGAGCAGGAGAAATTTAATTTTGATGCTTTTTCTCAATCATAACTGCAAATTTTAAATCATTTTTTCATCAAGCTATATTGTGAAATATGCTTTTTTTTCTGTTACTTGGTTGTGACTGTGGTAACCACAACAGTTGCTTCTGATTCCATGCCTTATGAAAATGGATTCATGACAGTCATAAACCAAAACAAAAATATTATGATAAAGTCGTCCCATATAAATTTGCACAAAAATATTCATAGGCGAGAATTGTATTCAGAAAGATGCTTCCTCAGGACGGAAAGAGGGAGAATATGAGATTTCCCTCTAGAATATCTCCAAAGTTTTAATTATCCTCTCCTAGTCTTATCAACAAAAAAAAATTCAAATCTATATTCTCGACATTCTTCATCATTAAAAAAGGAAATGGATTGTAATGACAGTAGCGCCATAGTGAACTAACGAATCAATTCACGAGACAAAAAATATGTAATAGAAAAGTTTCAATTTCTCTGATCAAAAAGATATTTCTTGCTCCAGGTTATATCGAGATAGTTAAATAAATTATTAATTGTCTTTTTTCCTTTCTATTGTGTTTGAGTCTTCCCTACTCACATTTTCAGATGTTTCAGAACTTACAATCTCATTTGTATTTTCACCCCTTGATATCGGTTCACTTTTTACTTCACTTTGAAAACTTTTTGATGTATGTTTAGCTTCTTTTTCAGAAGAGTCATTGGCCGCCGGAATTGACCTTGAAATTCTTTTGAATAATCTAACCGTAAGCGTTTTATTCACATCATAATCTTTAATTTCTTTGCTATCCAAAAAGCCAAATGAAACAAGTTCATATTCGAAAAACTCGTATGCGAGGTTGATGCCACCAAAAGGTAAGTTGAGCCAAATCCATACGATAAGCGTCATATGCGTACTGAGTGGAACCCATGCCAAAAAAGAGTATAGAAAGGTATCCATTAATAGCAATAGGATAGATTGTACTACCCAATATTTTAAATATCGTATACGATCTTTTTTTGCCTGATCATATTCTGGACTACCTTGCAAAAGACGATTGCGGGACTTTCCATTGATGGAAATTTCACAGTTGACACTATTGGCAGAGGGTATAATTGCATTCGTATAAATGCAACCATAGGCAGTGAATGTGGAAGGCATAAACAGTGTAACGCATGCAGGGAGTAATGTTGTACTTTCTGTAGCAATAGTTATCAATGTTTGCTTCGTTGATTCGGAAATGAGTCTTACTAGAACTGCTAAATCGAGTATTGAAACTAGTTTCGATGACACAAATCCCAATGAAGAATTTGCCTTTAAATTAATGGAGTAAGAAGAGTTTGCAAGATGTAGCGCATATGGAGCTAACGTTGAGTACATTATCTGTAGTGGAGATGATTTGAGGATGTTGCCTTGCTTCTTTGAGACAATTTCATTGCTGTTTGAAGTGGGGAGGAATCGAAGCCAAACAAAAAACATAAGTTTTAAGTCACCAAAAAAGAGCGGGGAAGGAATTAAAAGCGACATCAATCTTTGTGGAGAAAAATATGAAGTTGTATCTACTATTTCTTCTATGGAAGAGGACATTGTTTGGCTTAGATATGCGCCGATGAATGGTAAAAGAAGGCAAACTCTGAACAAAGAAAACATAAATCCATAAACCACCCAATAACGTAAAAGAAGAGAAGCTTGTGTATCAAAATCCATTTTGATACTTTTTGGTGGAGCATCATCAGACTTTTTCGTGGTTGCAAAAGTGTTTTTGTTTGAAGATGATGTTGCATTGATCCATCGGTTTGCTACGTTTCCCTTACTGCTCAATTTTGTCGCCGAAGTTTCTTTTGACACTTCGGTTTTGAGTTCCTTTCTAGAAACTGAATCTTGAGAAGTAGCATTAAGCCATCTATCTGCTACTGTTCCTGACTTTTGTATTTTAATTGATTGATTTGCATTTTTTGAATCCTTTGTAGGTGCATGTTTCTTTTCCACGTTTGTGCCTGACTTGTTCTTAAAACTCAGGAGACTTACAGTTTTATACACTGGATGCCAAAGTGAAATCAAGTCTGTTGCATATGTTTTATTTGAAAGGAGCCGAAGTATAGAAGGAACGAAACATTCAGCAAGGATACATGTAACAACAAATAAAATATGTGGCAGAAGAAGCGCTAAAGTCATTGAAGTTTTGGATATTTGTCGCACTAAATCATTGTATTTCTGAGAATAAAATGTTTCAAGTTTCATTTGTGAGAGCACGAAATAAATAGGTGTTGTTACTTGCATCATATTGCAAATAATTATTCTCACCTTTTGAGCATTCCTCTTTTTCGTAGCATACCATGCTCGTAATCTTTCAACATATCTTCGTTTCTTTATGAACCTTCTTAGAAGATATCCTAATAGCAAAAGAGCACAAAATCCAAGTTCAATACAAATCCAAAATACTGACAAGGATTTCTGAAATTTCCCAAACTCAATAAGACCAATCTTGCATTGATAAAGACTTTCTTTAGTCATCATATAGGCATGGTGAACAGTATGTCGGGCTATAATTTCCACCACGATGTAAACATATCGAGAAAGAAGTGCGATTAAAATAAATAATGGTCGAAACGTAATGAATAGGAATCGGGATGTACTAGAAAATGCCAAAGAGCAATCTCTCCAAGCGACTTGGAAACTAGTGGTAAGTTCATTGATAGCAGGGATTTCAAAATATTCAACTAATTCGTGAATAATTGTAGCCACTCTGGAGCTCAAAGTTCCAAAATTTGGTGGTAACCCTGAAGGCATATTTTCCCCTGTTCAACACAGATATCACTGGTAGTTATTGTGGCTTGTGAGATGTTGAACAGGCTAAATAAGTCAATATCTTCAATATCCCATCAATCACCGACAATGCGACTTACTATGACTTGCCTTTTTGCAAACGGCTCTCTAGCTAGTTTTAAATATTTTTAATCTTACATCTATGTAAGCATCAGCAGTATGACTATACATACATGTAATCCATAATTTTACATACGAGAAATTAGGAACAGATTATTTATGTAAGACAAGAAAAAGCCGTTACTTTTCTTCAGTCTAAATTGAAGACCGCTGATCCAAACTACCGTACAGTGCGATCTTCCCACCGTCGTGAATCTTTTTTATCCCAGGTTTTCAGATGCGTTTTTTTACTTTCAAATAAATCGAAAACACAAAATAAGATTAAAGGACGATCCTTGAATATCATAATGTACAAAAAGGACATCGTTTCTAGTAGTAACAAATTCGAAAATGTGATTTTTCTTCTGAAAAGAGCTGCGAAAAAATTGAGCAACAATTCAAATTCAAAAATTTGTCTAACTTAATCTAAATTATAACATAGTAATCGTTATCTCAAGGAAGAGAAACCTGGAATAATTCGACATGTTTAGCATCAAATATGGGTGGATTTTGATTTCTCAAATAAATAACCCCCCACATAAAAGCGGTGAACCATAATGATGTGTATTGGTTGGGTTGATACTTTCTTAAGACAAGTTCATGTGGGACAGGAAGAAGGCCTACCATAGTTATATTTGTCAGCACTTCCAAAATATCATTTTCATTCACAACATTGTGTTTGCGATTACATAATTCATCTATAACAGGAACTGTGTGCTGTAATAGTCTTGCCACAGTTTCCATAGGTAAAGATGATTTCATTGCAGTGATCCATTCCTCACCCGGTATGAATCCTTCACCAGTTACAGTACTTATATTTGTAGAAGCATCGCCTATGCTAGTTCCTCCCGGGGTCGAGACTGTGTTGTCTTCATGACTCGACGCTTCCTTCGATTCACCATTGACAGAGGATTCAAGGATATCTATTTTTGCATCCTCTGCATCTCCATCGTAATGCACTCTATTGCTTTCACCGTAAACTTCCTTACATTGAGCTTGAGCTTCTTCAACATTTAAAGATGCAAGTCTTCCAAAAGGGTCTTTCCGCCGTATGATAGCGTATACAAGATGTTGGTTGCCTGTGTATTGATACTGAATAACGTTGTTGAACACTTCAAACAGGAGCGCCAAGTGTTTATAAGCATTCTCGCCACTGTATAGGAACTTAGGTGAAGAAAAAAGTTCAAAAAGATTGACTAGTTTCACTGCCGCAACTAATGACATAGATCGCCAATATGGAGAAATATTGCAAATGATTGTAAGAAAGCAAGAGTAGAGAGGAACAAGTTTATAGGCGCCTTCTACTATCAGTTTGTGGAGGGTGATGGAGACAAGATCTAAATGACTGCCAGTGAAGAGTGGTAGATCGCATGGTAGCTTAGTGGTGAAAGGTTTATTGAGACTGACACCACAACTACGGTCCCCACTCAATTTTAATAGTATAAACGTGCAGATATGCACAAGACCGACTTGCACCGGATCTTTGCGAGACTGATACATGAGGAAACAAATGGGTGTGATAAGTTCATTTACATCACATTTGGTCAAAATATGTTTCATAAAAAATGGATTTTCTTCCAACATCTTCCATAATAACACAAGAAGCTCTTGAAAGCAATCCAGTTTAGATTTTGAATTTGGTAATAATGTATTTTTGCTCTCATAAACATTCTTAAGGAGTTGGACAAAACCTTTGTAACAAAAATCCAGTTCTTTTGTAGAATTTATTCTGGCAAGAAGTACACGAAAAATATTGAAACCTCCTTTTGAAGCTTCATCAAAATCTACAACAGGGCTATTGTTTTCATCTAGTACTTCTTCAGGGCTTCCAGAAAGTCCATAGTCAAGAAGAACACAAAGAACCTGGGTAGAAAGTTCAACAAGTCTAATATGTACATCGCTAGCAAATGCTCCTGCATATGGGACTCCCATTCCATTTGGATCATACGATAATATCGTGTTCATCAATGAATAAAACAGACAAATTGCATTTGGAGCATCTGCAGCTGTAGCTATTGACAACCACCTGGAAGATAATGGATTGTATTCATCAGCTGGTGAAAAGAGTGGATCACAGCATGCAGCTAGAAGTAATCGCAGAACTTCCACACGATTTCTGTCGTATTTACTAGTAGAACCGTCATATCCGAGCTATTAAGGATAGGGTGTGCATATTTTTAATGAATATGGTGCATGACATGATATCAAAAATTGGAGAATTTTAGTAGACAACTTACCTGACTAGCTACTACTCCACAACCTGCTGCCCAGATAATTGTGGTTGGTTTGGGAACAAGACTTACTCCACCTTCGACTCGTCTACTTTCGCCTAGTCCAGCGTCTACTCGCATATTCCAATTCTCTTTAACTTCTTTTTTTGATAAAGGTTTTTTCGGTATAGAATTATCATCATCTAAATCATATGCTTCATAAAAATCACATGTAAATTGAGGGAGAAAAAGCATGTGCATGGCAGCATGTATAACTAACAAAGCTAAGGGCTCCTGATCGTCATCATTATCTTCACCGTCATTATCGTCACGACTGGTTTCAGTTGCTGTCATGCATTTTGAATCGTTCAATATACTCTCTTTTCCGGAATCTCCAGAATCATTCGAGTGCAACGACTTAACCGCATCTTCGCCGTGTTTTTCATTAGGTAGACCCCAGCATAATTGTTCTACATTTTCATCTTCATCGCCAAGGTCACCTTGACCGATTTGATTTTAATATGAAAAAATGGTGGATTATAAATTTGATTTTGGCAGGAAGGTCATTTTCAAAGAATAAAATTCAATGAAAGTCTTACCTTTCTCAAGAAGAAACGGGAGAATCCTGGTCAAAACACGAACACAATTCAAAGCTTGATCAAAATAAATATTATAAGGGGTCTCTACAATTTGACATAGCTGCGCAGTTGCTTGAGTGAACAAAGTAGAAAGATTGTCAAACCTCTCATCTCTCAATTTTCTCGCAGATTCAGGACTTAGCATTTCGAACACATCTTCCGGACTGGATGCAATTTTCCAAAGTTCATCCCAAAATTCTGCATCATCTGGAGATACGTCTTTCTCAATTAACAACGCAACGCTCTCACGGAACTTCTCTTTTGACGCAGATGCACCCATAATCTGTCAGCAGCGTCGACAGTTTGGGAAACAAAACTTTTGTCGTTTAGAAGTAATTTGATAAGCTTTTGTCGTGTACCTTTTTACTGCTACGTACTATTCAATAGTTTTTAGTACCTCTAGGAACATCTTGGCTGATCATTTTTTTAGGAAGTCTTTTTTGCAACATGAATGCTTCTGTGACTAATTATCGCATCGGCATTTTTTGAAATCTCACATAGATACGACTAAGTGTTAGACGTGAAAAAAAGGCTATTGCAAAGACCCTATGCTACAGAATAAGAATTGTATCATTGGACATTACTTTTCAAAGAAACCAATTTCAGTTGTGTGTTCATGATTTATGTACATATAATTGACATTTTAAAGCTTAAAAATCTCAAAAGTTTAAGTTCATTTTAATTTCTCTTTTCCAATGAAATGAAAGGGATTTTTCTTTCCAAGATTTTGGACGCAAACAACTTTGACAATTTTTTGGACACATATAAAGATTCATTATGTTACAGGAATATAAAGTCTTTATTGAAATTTCATCGTATCATTTTTTGCTTAGCGATACTTTCAGTTGACCCTAATTTTGTATATCCTGACTTCAATGCCAAAACCTGCATCTTTTGCATATTCTTCATTGTTTTCGCAAGCGCTCCACGACTAGATCGAGATTTGCCTCCATCACAACACCACCCACAAAGCATAGGATCAACAATACCAGTGGCGGCCCCACAGAAAAAACAAGGAATCAATAAATTGAATGGTAATCCACACCATTCAAAGAAGATTGTACCAACTGGAAAAGGCAAATTTTTTGTTACCAACAATACGAAATTATCATGACCAGCTTTCACATACAATGGAGCATCCGATTTCAGAGGAGATGGGACGTGATCTGATTGGTGATCATAGTTTCGATTCATTACGATTGATGCTACATTTGACGCAATAGTTTTTGCCTGCTGCTCTATATGTGGAACTGTTATAATGTCATCTGAACTGGACACCGCTCCGATTGCAAACAATTTCGGATACACAGAACTTTGTAGATATGAGTTTACCTGTATTTGGTTCACTGAGTTCAAAATACATTTGGGCAAGGGCGACATTAAATCTTGTCGAGTTTCCTTTAACCATTGAGTATTGGGACCATTTCCAAAAGCTTGTATATATGCTACGCATTCTAGTTTTTGTCCATTTTTTAGTTCAACCTCAAAAGGCTCTTCAGAATCTAAAATGATTTTCGTTTCCGAATGCGAAACAACTTCATTCTCGAAGAGTAATGTTGCTCCAAGGGTCTCTAAGTGTTCTTTAATTTCTGATGATACAGACTCTTCTTGATCAGCCAAAAGGCGATTACTCCTGGAAACTATAGTGACTTTTTTTTTGTTTATTTCTGGATCATTATTGATGCTCTCTAAAACGTCACCGGCAAACTCGACACCCACTGTGCCACCTCCACAAATTATAATATGTGTGTCCTTATATTTGGATGACGCTGAAAAGACTTTCAATAGAGATTCAATTTCAGCTTTTCTGTTTAAAAGTGATTGTCCAGGTGTTGGCTGAATAAATGGAATAGTTGATCCAGTAGCTGCAATTAATATGTCAAATTGAATTTGTTTCGTATCATCGTTACCATCATGATTATTCTTTTGCTCAGCTGAGCCAGATTCGACAAAGATTGTTCCATCATTTGCGTGAGTAGCAACTCCATACACTATTTCGTCGGCACCTTTAGGGGGAGAAAGAGTAGCATTTGAATCATATTGATTTGGGCGAGTGATTGCGTAGGTCGCATAGTAGTCAACCTCACAAAATGAGTTTGCTCTGATAACTTTTATATACATTTGTGATCTAGCATTTTTTTGGGCATTCAAGTTCGAAAGTACGTATCGTGAAGAATCTCCAGCTCCAACTATTACCACATTCAATTTTGTTTTGCTGGAAGATGGCAAAGGTTCAATATTGAGATCAAGCTTACACATATTGTCACGTTTTTATTAGCAGATGAGCAATCCTGTATGCTTCGGAAGAAAATTCTATATTTTGCTGTCGCTAGTCTATGCTTTTACCAGAGAATTCAAACACGTAATTCATTCTGCTGTTTCAAAATTTACTAGCTGATCGCATATTTATTTAAGCATTATGCTGTTGATCCTCCAGATCACGTACCAACCAAGAATGACGTCAGACCATGTGTAGGAAGTCATTTAGGTCCATTTGACCGTTAAATGCGAAACGACATTTATTCAACACAGATTGACATAGCTTACATATTTCTCAACAATGTCGTCAACAAGCATTGACTACACAACAACTTATTTTCAATTCAAAGAATTGACGAAAATACATGGTGCTCCAACTAACAAAAGTCTAATTTCATGAATGTGTTCATATGTAATCACTATGCGCACCAACATGTATGCAGATAGAAAGAAAAGTGTGACGGGTACTTTTTCAATCAGAATATTCTTTTTCCTCACAATATTTAATATATAATTTTTCTGGTTTTATATCCTTCCAAAACTACTCATTGTTTTAGTATTCACCTCATCCTTTGCCGAGAAGTATTGTATCATGGCTCTATTAAATAAGCACAATAATTCAAAAATACTTCAGTATTGGTACGAACGGTGGACCCTTATTCACAAAAAACACCGTAGATATATTCAAAATGATAAGACCTGAAAGAGCTGAAAGGGGCCCTGTCTAAGTCTACAATGCTCGGACACTCTCTAAACAACACAGCAACAACAACAACAGCAACAACAACAACAACAACAACAAACGAGAAGAAAAATGTGACAATAAAAATCGTCGTCATCTAGTCTTCATATAAATACTTGGCGTTATTTCGACGAATCATTTTGTTTGTTTAAAAAAGGTTGGCATTCTAAATGGTGTGATCCTACTCATTAGTCTTGATGATAATAATGTATCCTCCAAGGATCTCGCAAGGTGATGCATGTTGTTATTTTCTTTATTTAAAATGGAATGGTATAGATTTTTTTAGAATCTCTACGATAAGATCTAATGGAAAATTAAGTAGAAACATGGTTTTAATATTGACATGTATGATTACATGTTTCATTTGAAAAAGATTTTCTTGCTTCTTTCTCTTATTTGACGTATTTCGAGTTTTGTCTTGCTATTTTTGAGGGCATCATCGACTGCTTTTTGAGTAGAGCCAAGGTGAAACTATTTATCTAATAATTTCGACCACGCCCAAACCATAAAACTTGATAAATAGAAGTCCCATGGCCACCAAGCTTTTCATTAAAAAACTCATCATTTCCATAGCATTGGAGGAACATCAAAGCTTTCTCGTCACAAATTGAATCAAAGTACGTCCATGATCTCCGTCTAAGCATATATCGTCCTGAAGAATTTCCCATCGATTACCCTGAACTGATTGGCTAAATAAATCGCGTAACTCGTTTCGTTCCAGTACATTCTTGACCTTTTGAGTAAAATGCATGTTCATATTAAAAACAGACTAATGCATGAATACGCAAAAAGAATTGGTATGTTTAGGATCATTGAAAAACTTACCTTGGGGTGATCAAAGTTCCATTCCGCATCAATGGAAGATTTGCAGAAATGACTCATAGCAAAGATGGATCCTTTAGGCAATGGGCATTTGGAACTGACTAAATAATGTAATAAACGACGATTCAAATATCGAATGGCATAACAAATACGAACATGTTTTGATATAGATGCTTGGTCAGATGGCTCTATTCGTTGTTTTTTGGCATTTGGTGTGTATTCCTCATTAATTTTTGTAATAGATGCTTCATTTGATTCATTTGAAGAGGAAGAGACATTTAAATTAGAACTAGAATTAGTTTTTGAGGAGCTCCAAATTTCATGAAGCAAATCAATTTTCTTTAAATCAAGCAATTTTGTATCTGTGATTTGAGAAACATGATGATTCTTCCAAAAGGGGAGACATCTTCTAGCACTACCTTTGTGATTATCGACTCCTATGAACCGTATTGGGAAATTGTATATGTAATCGTATTTGGGATCTTTATGATTTTTAGCATAATAAGCAAGACATTCTTCTGCTAGGAAACATAGATCTCTACCAGCGCCACAGCCCATATCCCACACTTCCCATTTTGTTGTTATTGTAGTAGATTGTGGTATCTCATCAATAAAGTTACAGAGTGTAGGATATATATACTTCTGTACCAAAGGGTCAGGACACCACAGTCTTGGGGGAGGAAAATTATCCTGATGTAAACAAAGATTACTTGATTCGATGAAATCACTATCATTTTCGCACTTATGTTTTATTTGTCTCTTGAGTAATCCACAGTCTCTTATACAATTCCACATGGATGCAGATTCCAATATGATATGATTCACATTCCATCTACATCTACTTTGTTGAGTTGCTTTGCTTTTAGTGGATAAGAAAAAAGTTTCTATTTCTTCATCAAGATGTAGATTCAAATCATTGTTTGTTTCTTCTTTATAATTTTTGAATGGGACTAAAATGACAAATGGAACATTCCGTGGAGGTAATTCACAACTCCGTTCTCCACTAATCAAAGTTTCTAATGGTAGATTCACAACCACTGGCGTAGTAATTGGATTTAAAATCCCATTGATTTGATTTCGAAAAGAAATATGTTTGGATTGAAACTCCTCTGTATTCCTTAGATCTACTAATGGAAGAGGTGATGAGGTTGGAGAAGAACAATTGGACTTAAAACTGAATGATTGAGATGAAGATGAACCATTAGATGCGATATCTTCAGATGAGTCCAAGTTAAGCCATTGCATGATTGTTAAGATATGAAATGGGACTGATGTTATTGATGGAGCGCATGGGTTGGTCGACATTGAAAAAAGTATAAGCAAGCAAAGTCCTTTGACAGCAGGGTCTCATTTTTGTTTTGATACGGTATAAGACAAAATCTGTCTGTGGTTATAATTAATAATAGTAATAAATGTTTAATTGCGAAAAAATAATTACTTAGTAAAAACAAAATTATATGGAAATATTATATACGTAGTGTTTAGAAGATGTAGCATTTATATGGAAATAACATATACGTAGTTTTTAGAGGATATAGTACACAAAAGCTGCCTGTATGAAAACAATAAATTTAGAAACCTATACGTAGGAATAAATTGTTCTATATCTCTCTATCTTTTGAAACGTGGAGAAGACGGCGTTTTTCGGGACTGAACGGTTTTTGAGCTATTGCGGAGGTTCTCATCATCGGATTACATTATTCTTTATTACGTTGGATTCACTTTTTGTAAAGCTATTT
>Ga0209092_10000389_pt1 | contig 42703 bp, 44 predicted proteins | sample FraStrMetagenome_FD_187446 | JGI IMG/M metagenome (GOLD analysis project Ga0209092, IMG submission 187446) | Marine eukaryotic phytoplankton communities from Arctic Ocean - Fram Strait ARC3M Metagenome (SPAdes) (version 2) | ecosystem: Environmental > Aquatic > Marine > Oceanic | place: Fram...
AGATGAGTACTCTTACCATCATTGAATGGTTAAGGTCACGGCAAGACGAGCCGTTTGATAGGTATCAAGTGTACGTACAGTAATGTATTTAGCTGAGATATACTAATAGACCGAATGCTTGACTTTAATAAAATTCAAAATTTCAATATTTATTGACTTAGACGTTTTATAGCGTAATGGATCCACATCGATCCTTTTCGAACTCGATAGTGAAAGGTTACAGCGGTGAAGATACTAAAAGGGGGGCCTTTTGGGAAAATAACACAATGTCTAAGTTTTCTTTATATTTTATTTTTTTTTAGTATGGAATCATACGCAATTGTCCAAGCTAGTGGTAAGCAGTTTTGGTTAGAAGAAAACAAATTTTATGATTTTGACAAACTCCCTTTAGATAGGGGTGACACTTTTAGTTTAAATCAAATTTTACTGGTAAATCAGGAAGGTGTTGTTGAGATCGGTAAACCATTTTTAGGTGATAATTATGTTGTTAAAGCTAAGGTTTTAAGACATCTTTCTGGGCCTAAAATTCGCGTTTATAAAATGAGACCAAAGAAAAAAACACGAAAAACTTTTGGTTGTAGACGCAAATTAACTCGTGTCCTTATTACTAATATTTCTAAGAAGTAATTAAAAAAGTAATCAAAATTTATGGTAAGAGTAAAAAGAGGGAGCGTTGCTCGAAATAGAAGAAAAAAGATTTTAAAGTTTGCTAAAGGTTTCCAGGGAGCTCATTCGAGACTTTTCCGCACGGCAAATGGACAGGTAATGAAAGCTTTAATTTATTCTTATGTTGGTCGTAAAAGACGTAAGCAAGATTTTAAAAAACTTTGGATCTGTCGTGTTAATGCAGCTGCACGTAGTGAGGGTATTAAATACAGCACTTTAAGAAGTTCATTAAAAAAGTCTTCTATTGGTTTAAATTTAAAAATGCTAGCACAACTTTCAGTGTTAGATAAAAAAACGTTTTCCAAGGTATTAGAAGAGTCTAAGTCAATTTAATTTAAAGAAGGTAAATGGCACACAAAAAAGGAGCAGGTAGTACAAAAAACGGTCGTGATTCCAATTCTAAGAGATTAGGAATTAAAATTTATGGTAACCAACAAACAAAAGCTGGTGCTATTATTGTTCGCCAACGTGGTCTTACATTTAAGCCAGGTAAAGGTGTTGGTGTAGGTAAAGATTATACTATTTTTGCATTACAAGAAGGCACTGTACAATTTGAATCTGATAAGAGTACAAAATTTGTGAGTGTATCTTAAAAGCATTTTTAATAGTAATAAAGCATTTGTCGTATCTAGTTAATACGACAAATGCTTTTTTCTATATGAATAAGAACGTTCCATAATCGGATTGGGCAGGTATACTTTTTACATTATTACGCGTATTAGCGTTAAGCCTCTATAATCATTAACTGGGTAGTATTAGCTGTTAGCCATATTGAATATCGCGTTAATACCAGTGAGATTTAAAGCTAGAAACGCGCACTTCGAAGCAAGATAAAGCTTTAACGGAGTTGGGGGATGAACAATCCCTTTTGCAATTTCCACAAATCGGTTCCAACTTTCAACAACTACATTTTCCAATGAATAACTACTAGTTAAAATGGAGCTTACTTGTGTTTCTATTGGTTGTGGGCCTACTAATGCTATCTGATTTCTCATGAAATTCTAACTGGAATTAATTTAAATAACAGCTGATCTTCTATAAGAACGTAAACTAAGAATATTTTTTAGTTTGTAAATGATATGATACATAGTAGTTGCTATAGTTTTAACCAATACGCACCATCCCCTGCTTACTTCTTGATAGCTTTATTTATAACTATCTTCGCACAATAATATAAATACTCGGTTAACTCCGATTCATGTAAGAGATAATATTTCTCTGGGTAGGTATAATTGTTGTACATTATTTCTATAATTACATCAATTGCAGCATCTTGGATGTCAATTTCTCGTACAAATTTTTCGAATAGCATCACAAACCCCCTTAACTTTCATTTATCTTTATAATCAAAACGCTAGTAGATTAAAAAAAATTGTATTACCTAATGTATAAAAATACATTAGGTAATACAAAGATTAAATTACTTTAAGTTAACTTTAAAGTTAAGACTTATTAGTAACGCTCACCTTCAGGCTTAGCAACTGGAGCGTAAGCTTCAATTGTGTAAACTAGACGACGACCTTCAACTTCTTGACGTACAAGTCTGAAACCAGGCTCGTAAGCAGGACGCTGAACGATGAAAGAACTTACACAAGACTCAGTACCACGTGCGTTATCGAACGCAGTGATCTTAACGTAGAAGTTAGGCTTAGCTTTACGAGCCATGTTGATCTCGAAAAGGATAGCAGCTGGATCTTTAATATCGAAAAGAGGAAGACCCCACATTTCCCAGTAAGAGTTACGAGGGTGCGGATCATCAGTGTACTCGATAGAGATAGCCCATGACTTGTTGATCGCGTATTGGATCTGCTTAGTGATTTGCTCGTCAGTTAGGTCAGGAAGAAAAGAAAAACATCCTTGAGTTAGTTTCATTGTGTACTCCTTAAATGAAAATTAATGATTTAGTTGTATGTATAGAGCTCACATATTAAATGAGCTCTAATTTGAGAAAGCGTGTATCTTAGACTCTCGAAAGAGGTGTCTAAAATTATACGTTAGCTGTAGCTGTTTCAGCGAAGTCAGCAGTATCTGTAGACGCGTAGTTGAAAGTAATATCCTTCCAAAGATCTAGCGCAGTCTGTAGAGGACCACAAGACTTAGCTGCGTCTCTTAGAATTTGAGGACCTTCAGCAACGTAGTCACGACCTTCGTTACGAGCTAGAACCATACACTCAAGAGCAACACGGTTAGCAGTAGCACCAGCCTGGATACCATCTGGGTGACCAATTGTACCACCACCGAACTGAAGAACTACGTCATCACCTAGGTAGTTGATTAGTTGGTGCATTTGACCACAGTGAATACCACCAGAAGCTACTGGTACACACTTACGTAGAGATGCCCAATCCTGTGCGAAGAACATACCTTCAGGAAGTGAAACATCAGACTTAGTATCTAGAAGAGTGTTGTAGAAACCTTTAATCATTAGAGGATCACCTTCAAGCTTACCTACTACAGTACCTGCGTGAATGTGGTCAACACCTGACATACGCATCCACTTACAGATTACACGGAAGTTCATACCGTGGTTCTTCTGACGTGAGTAAGTTGAGTTACCTGCACGGTGAAGGTGAAGAAGAACATCGTTCTTACGAGCCCAGTAAGCCATTGATTGAATAGCTGTGTAACCGATTACAAGGTCAATCATTACAACGATAGAACCTAGTGAACAAGCGAAATCAGCACGCTCGTACATATCTTCCATAGTCGCACCAGTTGTGTTTAGGTAGTGACCTTTAACCTCACCAGTCATTGCTGCTGCGTGGTTAACACCTTCCATTGAGTAAAGGAAACGCTCACGGTAACGCATGAATGGTTGTGAGTTAATGTTCTCATCATCCTTAAGGAAGTCAAGACCACCTTTAAGACCTTCGAATACTACACGACCGTAGTTCTTACCAGAAAGACCTAGCTTAGGCTTAACTGTAGCACCTAGAAGTGGACGACCGAACTTATCCATACGCTCACGCTCTACTACTAGACCAGTAGCTGGACCTTGGAAAGTCTTAAGAAGTGCATAAGGGAAACGCATGTCTTCTAGACGAAGAGCTTTAACAGCCTTGAAACCGAAGATGTTACCGATAATAGATGCTGTTAGGTTAGCTAGAGATCCTTCCTCGAAAAGGTCGATATCGTAAGCGATGTAACAGAAGTAAGTATCAGCTGCACTTGGTACAGGGTCTACACGGTATGCCTTAGCACGGTAAAGATCACATGCAGTTAGTAGGTCTGTCCATACAACAGTCCATGTTGCAGTTGAAGACTCACCAGCAAGTGCTGCTGCTGCTTCTACTGGATCTACACCTGGTTGTGGAGTACAACGGAATAGAGCAAGAAGATCAGTTTCCTTGATTGCGTAATCAGGATCCCAGTAACCCATTTTTGCGTAAGGGATTACACCTGATTCGTAACGTTCACTTTTAATACGAGTACGTGATTCTACAGCTTGAGACATGAAAACCTCCTGGTTTAAAGTTATGGTAAAAAATTGCTGGATTATATACTTTTACAACACTGAAACAGTGAGTAAAGTATAAAAAGCAAAATAAAATAGTCTTTATTCTTTTATCTTATAGAATAAAGTATCACAAACCCAGCCGAATAATCTAAAAACTTTTCTTATGTAGTACATAAGTAAAACTAATGTATTTCTAACGCGGGATTTTTTTCCTTATCTTAGAACTAAAAATGAAATATTTTTCTTGATATTCTGTATGAAGAATTTTCACTATGTGTACATAATAATGATTTGAATATCTTTAGAATTCTTCAAAAGAATATTAAAGTATAATTCTTACATTTATATAAAATGTTTAAAAGCTTGAATTTCAAGGCTTTAATTTCATAGTGCAAAAAACTTTTATCTATTGAACATATAGTGCAGGCTATGATAATATAAGGTTCTGAGACATGTACGTATATAGTCTTAAAATGCCAGGATCCAGATTTGAACTGGAGACACGAGGATTTTCAATCCACTGCTCTACCAACTGAGCTATCCCGGCATACTAATATCTATAATAAGTTAAACCTATGTTTTTTGTCAAATATAAAAAATATGTTGAATATCAACAGAAATAAATTTTTAAAAAAGTTAGCGAATTTACAATTTGCAATAGGGCTATTACTTACTATTGGTTTAGTTATTGCACTTGGTACAATTATCGAACAAGATCAGAGTTTAACTTTTTATAAAGAAAATTATTCAGAACTTAAGCCCCTTTTTGGTTTTCTAACTTGGAAAGTTATAACGTTCTTATCATTAGATAAACTTTATACTGCTTGGTGGTTTTTAATTTTACTTTTTTTATTTGGAAGCTCTCTTTTAGCTTGTACTTTTACAACCCAATTACCATCGATTAAAACTTTTAAACTTTGGAAGTTTATGAGTAAACCTTCCCAATATAAAAGTCTTGGTATACAAGATAATATAAAGCCTGGTTTTTCCAATACCATTGCCTATAATTGTAACGATAACCGTTATCATTTTTTTCGCCAAAGAAAAAAAGGTTATGGTTATTCGGGTTTACTAGGCCGGTTAGCTCCTGTTTTTGTTCATGGTAGTATAATTATTCTACTTTTAGGTTCTACATTAGGATCGTTTGGGGGTTACAATGCTCAGGAAATTATTCCTGTAGGAGAAATTTTTCATATCCAAAATTTAACGAAATTTGGAAATATTAGTTACGTGCCTCAAGATCTTTCTTGCCGTATTAATAATTTCTGGATTACGTATACAAAAGAGCTTAAAACAGACCAATTTTATTCTGATTTATCAATACTTAATGAGCAAGGTAAGGAAGTCAAAAGAAAAATTGTTTTTGTAAATGAACCCTTAATTTATAAGGATATTGTCCTTTATCAAACAGATTGGGATATAGTAGGACTTAAATTAAAGTTAGAAAATAATAAAGTCTTCCAGATACCTTTAAAAAGGATAAATAAGAGTGGTAATCGATTTTGGTTTGGTTCGTTAAATTTATCTTCGAACGTTAATAATAATTTAACTGTAGTTATTAATGACTTAAAGGGTAAAGTATTTTTGTATGACAATAAAGGTTCTTTAGCTCAAGAATTAACTATTGGAGAATCTGTGAAAACAGCAGATGGGACTAATGTTAAGTTTATCGATTTCATTACTAGTACAGGTCTTCAAATAAAATCTGACCCAGGTATAGGTGTTGTTTATTTTTCATTCCTTTTACTAATGTTGAGTATCTATGTAAGCTTTTTTACATATTCACAAATTTGGTTCACGGAATATCAAAAAAAGGTTACTGTAGGTGGGAAATCTAATCGTGCTGTGTTATTTTTTCAGCAAGAATTTAGAAAAATTGTTAAGCGGTCAGTCAGTCTTACGAACTAAAACAGATAATTCTTATTTAGTTGTATGGAGTACTTAAAAACTGAAAATCATAATGTAGAAGCTAAAGTCGTTGATAAAGCCGTTAATTATGTTTTAAGTAATGTTATAGGTAAAGTGATGGAATTAGAATTAATTTAGTTTAAAAAATTATAGAATATTTATGTCTATAATATTGGTTAGATAGTTTGTTAATAATAATAAATTTTTAAATTTTTTATGAAGCGCTGGTTATTATATTTCCTTACTTTTTCAATTTTTGCTGGGACACCAAATCTTGCTGCTGCAGATGTTAGTGGTTTAGTTCCTTGTAAAGATTCAGCTGGTTTTAAACGTAGACTTGATGGTAGTGTTAAAAAATTAACAGCTCGTCTTGAGAATTACGAAGAAGGTACACCTGCTTATTTAGCTCTTGAAGCACAAATTGATGCTACTAAAGCTCGATTTGATAAATACGGTAAGCAAGGTCTTTTATGTGGTGCCGATGGTTTACCGCATCTAATTGCTGATGGTAGACCAAGTCACGCTGGTGAATTTGTTATACCAGGTATTGGTTTCTTATACATTGCAGGTTGGATCGGTTGGTCTGGTCGTAGTTACATGCAATTTACTAAAAAAACAGATAAGCCAAACGAAAACGAAATTATTATCAATGTACCTGTTGCTATTGGTATGATGTCTGCTAGTTTCATGTGGCCATTTGCAGCTTGGAAAGAATTAGTTTCGGGTGATCTTCTTGTTCCTAGTGATGAAGTTACAGTATCACCACGTTAAATTATCTATTATTTTATTAAATTAAGTTAAACCATGGATAAAAATCTACTTAAGTACTTATCTACGGCTCCTGTTTTAATCACAGCTTGGATGAGTTTTACAGCCGCTTTTATTATTGAAATCCAACGTTATATGCCAGATACACTTTCATTAGCTGCTTACTAAATTGTAAAATTTAGAGCTTAATAAAATTCTTGGCATTTCTATACACTTTTCAATTTATGACATATTAGTAATAATTGAGAAAAGATAAAAAACCCTAGAAAAAGTCTTTTAAGCCTTTATCTAGGGTTTTTTAAGGAATTTCTTCTTATTAGCTACCGAAAAATTTTATAGAATTAATGTGATTATAGAAAAACAACAAGAGATTATTCCATTAGATTCAAGAAAGAAAATTTTTTCGAAAATTTTATACAAAATAAATTTTAGTAATAAAAAAGGTAACTCATTTCTTCTTGCTGTTGATATTTTAAAAGAAGATGTAAAAAAAGAGTTATTAATATTAACAGCAACAAAACTAGAAAAGATCTATCTGGAAATAGCAGATAATCCCAATTCAGAACGTTTTTTACAATATAGGGGTAACGCTCTTTTTTTAGAATGTATCAAGCAAGTTAGTGAAGATTTTTTAACAAAAAAATATGGCTCTCAAATAAAAATAAATGTTGAGAGTTTAAAAAATTCACTTTTTACGAAAAACAGTTTAAAGGATACTGAAATTCTTTTTAATGTTCCACTTATTTCCTTAATTAACCCTAATTCTCCATCGTTTCGTTCAATTTATTATCCAATATATAATTTTGCCTCAGACAGCTTTCTCGAATCACTTATTGATAATTTAATATTAGAAATTAGTAATTGTGTTGTTTATTTTAGTCTTGTAAATTTTTCCTCAGTTTACGCATTCCGCCAAATCTTGTATAAAGCCAAATTTCTTTCATTACGAAATTTGGAACGCTTTAAAAATAATCTAAATTGGCAGTTATATATTAAAAATTATATTAAACGCCCTATTAATCTTTACAATAATCGTTTTGATATTTATATATTTAAAACTACAGGGGTTTATTTTAGAATTATTTATGCAAACCGTTCTAAAGAAATTACTGAACTTAAAAATTTACCTTTACTAACTATAGTTGTAGTCGAGGTCAGTGATTTTATTGTTAGTAGGTTTGATGAGGCGATTTTTGTTTTAAGTAAAAGCGTAAGATTCACTTTGACGTCCGTTTTAGGCCAAGTTATTGGTTTAATTTGGCGAGGTATTATTGAAGGTTTAAAAAAATAAGGTCGATTTTCAATTCTTTTAGGTATATATAGAAAGGAAGAGATAAAACTTTTATAATATATGGTATTCTATTACTATATAAAAATTTAATCTTGTAGAACGTAACAGCAACATAATTATGAATGCTCTTATTGGTTACATCTTATTAATGACTCTAATGTTTAGTTTAGCAGCAGGGCTTTATTACGGTTTAAAAACAATCAGACTTATCTAGTCTTTTTTAGAAAATTCCTAGCAGAACTGCTAGATAAAAACGAACCCTATTTTTCTAGAAGTTTAGGGTTCGCTTATTTGTTAAGGGGCTTTAGTTATTTTTTCCTTAACGCAATTTAAAAGCATTATATTCTTAGAAACCTAGTGTTCTTTGAATAAGCTTTTTCAAATTATTAATATAATATCGGACACCATGAACTATTTAGAAAAAAACTCAACCCTTACTTCTTACTTAGATGGTTCTCGACGTCTGAGTAATATTTTTTGGTCAATAGCCGTAAGTTTAGGAGGTCTTGGTTTTTTCCTTACCGGGTTATCTAGTTTCTTTCAAACAAATTTATTATTTTTTTCCGATGCTACTGGGATTTCTTTCCTCCCTCAAGGCATAGTATTAGTATTTTATGGTACGGTAGGTTCAATTCTAGGTGTTTTTTTAGCTTTAACCGTTTGGTGGGATGTTGGATCTGGTTATAATGAATATAATCGAGATTTACAAGAAGTTAAATTATATCGAAAAAATTTTCCAGGAAAAAATAGAGAATTAACCTTTACTTTCCCATTTGCGGAAATAAAATCCATAAAAATGCGAATCAAAGAAGGGTTAAACCCGAAAAGACAATTACTTCTTTGTTTAACGGATAGTCGTGAAATTCCTTTAACAGGTACAGAAGAACCTAAAGCATTAAGCAAAATTGAAGATGAAGCTATTACAATAGCTAAATATTTAAATGTGTTTTTAGAAACTGAATAATAATAAGGGCGAACGACGGGAATCGAACCCGCGAATGCTGGAACCACAACCCAGTGCCTTAACCACTTGGCTACGCTCGCCTTTCGTAAAATATACGTATAAGATATAATACCATATACAACACTATTTTTGTTACGTTCTTATTCTTATATTTAGTTTTATATTTAATACTTTCTCTTGTTACGTAATGGCGTAACAATATTTGGGTTAAGTATTAGACTTTTCAAAGTTTTTCACATCAAGCTTTAAAAGTGGGTGTTTATAATGAAAAAATATTGGTTGTTGATGGCGAAGAGAAAATTCGGCAAGCCTTAGCAACCAGGTTAACAAGCCGGGGTTATAGAGTTATATTAGCATCCGATGGTGAAAAAGCTTTGTCCGCTTTTAAAATAGAGCAGCCAAACCTCATTGTTTTAGATATCCTCTTACCCAAAATAGACGGTTATGAATTATGCCGTAAAATTCGAGAAAAATCCCAAGTTCCAATAATAATCTTAACGTCTCTAAACACTGTTACAGATCGTGTGACAGGATTAAATTTAGGGGCCGATGACTACTTAGTAAAACCTTTTTCACCAAAAGAACTGGAAGCTAGAATCCGTGCTGTTTTAAGGCGGTCCACTAGTATTACCAGAACCCAACCTACGACAAAAAAACAAATTTTAAATTTCGGCAACGTAGTTATCGATTTACATAACAGCCAAATTGTAAAAAACGATTTAAGAATAAAGTTGACAACTGTAGAATGTAATCTTCTAGAGTTATTAATTGAAAATGCGGGTAAGGAATTATCACGTAACATTATTTTAGATAATATCTGGGGGTATACACCTCAACGAGATATAGATACTCGTGTCGTTGATGTTTATGTTTCTAGATTGAGGGCTAAATTGGAAGAAGATTCAAGCAACCCCATATTACTTTTAACTGTTCGAAAATTCGGCTATATGTTTCAAGACTATTTATAAACTATTATGTGTTTAATTAAATGATCACCTTTTTGGCTTTGACTTACATCCAATAAAAAAAACCATTTATGTTTCTTCTATCTAATATAGGGATAAATATAAACGGTACCGATTCTAATTGTTAAAACCTTAAGTAAATATCCATAAATGTTTAGCAAAAAGAAAAATGTCTATAAGTACCTGTTACCTAATTTATTAGAAACACAACGTATAAGCTTTTGTTGGTTTCTAGAATTGGGCTTTATCCAAGAATTAGAGAATTTTTCTGCCATACGAGATTATCTTGATGAATTAGAATTAAATTTATCTGCTAAATTCTTTAAAATTCGCCACCCTAAATATACTCTTGCGGAAGCAAAACGGCGTGATACTACGTATAGTGTAAGAGTTTATACACTCGTACAACTTGTTTATCTGAACAATTTAACCCAAACAAGTGAAAATGAAGTTCTTCTTTGTGATATACCATTAATGACAAATGAAGGTACTTTTTTAGTTAATGGTATTGAACGGATTATTATTAACCAGATTGTTAGAAGTCCGGGAATTTATTATAAAACGGATACTGATAAACAAAATTTTAGACATTATACAGCTAGTCTTATTTCAAACCGTGGAACTTGGGTAAAATTTGAAATCGATAAAGATGATTTTATTCACGTAAAAATTGATAAAGCCAAGAAAATTTCGGCGTATATCTTTTTAAAGGCGGTAGGATTAAGTGATAATCAGATTTTTAGCCACCTGAAGCACCCAGAATACTTTCAAAAAACGTTTAAAGAGTATGAATCTATATCATTAGAAGATACTTTTTTAGAAGTACATAATAAACTACGACCTGGTGAACCAGCAACTTTCAAAGCTGGACAACAAATTCTATATTCAAGATTCTTTGATCCGAAACGATATGATTTAGGCCGTGTTGGCCGTTATAAAATTAATACGCGATTAAATTTAGATATAGAAAAAAATATTCATATTTTAACATCTAAAGATGTTCTATACATAGTTGATGAATTAATTAATTTTAGACTGGCTCCGACGGTTGAGGATGATATCGATCATTTAGGTAATAGAAGGATAAGATCGGTTGGTGAACTTCTTCAAAACCAAATACGTATTGGTTTAAATCGTTTAGAGCGTATTGCTCAAGAACGTATGACAATTTGTGAGCAAAAATATTTAAGAGTTAGCGTTTTAGTTAACCCCAAACCTTTAGTTTCGTCAATTCGTGAATTTTTTGGTTCAAATCCTCTTTCGCAATTTATGGATCAGACAAACCCATTAGCGGAACTGACGCATAAAAGAAGGTTATCAGTTTTAGGGCCTGGTGGTATTACAAGAGACAGGGCTGGGTTTGCTGTACGAGACATTCACCCGAGTCAATATGGTCGTATATGTCCGATAGAAACACCAGAAGGTCCTAATGCTGGATTAATTGGTTCATTATCAACGTATGGTCGTGTAAATTCTTATGGTTTTATTGAGACACCTTTTTATAAAGTTGAAGATGGTAAAGTACTTCAGGACTCCTTTCCCATTTACTTAGACGCTACTAATGAAGGAAAATATCGTTTAGCAGCAGGTGATTTAGAGGTGAATGATAATGGTCTAATTCAAAATTCTAGTGTACCGGTTCGTTATCGCCAGGAACTAGTTAGTGTTTCATCAACAGATGTTGATTATATAGCTGTATCTCCTCTTCAGGTAGTTTCTTTAGCGACTGCATTAATACCGTTTTTAGAGCACGATGATGCAAACAGAGCTCTTATGGGTTCTAATATGCAACGACAGTCAGTTCCTTTACTTTACCCGCAAGCTCCTTTAGTAGGGACTGGGTTGGAAGGGCAAACAGCTCGAGATTCTGGTATGACTGTATTAAGTATTTGTTGCGGTAAGGTAACGCAAATAACAGATAGTAAAATTCTTGTAAAAGATAAAAACCATACATCTTTTACTTATAGTTTGATTAAATATCAACGATCAAACCAAGATACCTGCATTAATCAGCGACCGTTAGTTTCAGTTAATGAAAAAGTTACTATTGGGCAAATTATAGCTGATGGGGCTTCTACTGAAGGTGGTGAATTATCTGTTGGCCAAAACATTTTAATTGCTTATATGCCTTGGGAAGGTTATAACTATGAGGATGCTTTTGTAATAAGTGAGCGCTTACTCTATGATGATCTTTATACGTCACTTCATATTGAAAAATTTGAAATTGAAATTCGACAGACAAAACTTGGTATGGAAGAAGTTACACGTGATCTTCCTAATGTTAGTGAGCATTCCATAAGAAATTTAGATAAAAATGGAGTTGTTGAGGTTGGTACATGGGTAGATTCTGGAGACATTTTAGTTGGTAAATTAACACCTAAAGGGGAATCTGACTACCCTCCTGAAGGCAAACTTTTAAGAGCAATTTTTGGTGAAAAATCTAGAGATGTCCGAAATACTTCTTTAAAATTACCGCATGGTACTTGTGGTCGGGTATTAGATGTTAAAGTTTTTTCTCGAAGTAATCGAGATGATTTACCACCAGGGACAGATGAAATTTTAAAAGTATATATTGCTCAAACTCGTCGTATCCAGATTGGTGATAAAATGGCAGGTCGACATGGTAACAAAGGTATTATTTCAAAAATCTTACCTCGTCAAGATATGCCTTATTTACCTGATGGTACCCCTGTTGATATCCTTTTAAACCCCTTAGGTGTACCATCCCGAATGAATGTGGGGCAATTATTTGAATGTCTTCTTGGTTTAGCTGCAGACAATTTAAATGTTCGATTTAAAGTTGTACCTTTTGATGAAATGCATGGGGCTGAAGCTTCCCGCGCTTTAGTGAATAAAAAATTAAAAGAGGCTGCAATTAATAAAGATTGGGTTTTCTCTTCTCAACACCCAGGTAAGGTAATTTTACGAGATGGAAGAACAGGACAAGATTTTGAAAATCCAATTACTGTTGGCTGTGCTTATATGCTTAAGTTAGTTCATTTAGTTGATGATAAAATCCACGCACGTTCAACGGGACCATATTCATTAGTTACACAACAACCTTTAGGTGGTCGTGCGCAGCAAGGAGGGCAAAGGTTAGGTGAAATGGAAGTCTGGGCTCTTGAGGCTTTCGGTGCTGCTTATACTTTACAAGAATTGTTAACAATCAAATCTGATGATATGCAAGGTCGTAATGAAACATTAAATGCTATTGTTAAAGGTTTACCGATTCCAAGACCAGGTATACCTGAATCTTTTAAAGTATTAATGCGAGAATTACAAGCTTTATGTTTAGACGTTGCTACTTATAAATTAGATGTTTATCAAAATAAGGGTTTAAAAGATTATGAAATTAATTTAATGGGTGATAATCAAAGTGATTTAAAAAAACAATTTAACTAGAATGTTTTAAATATATGTTCCAAACAGAGAGATCTTTTGATTACGTAAAAATCAATCTAGCATCACCAGCTCGAATCCGAAGTTGGGGAGAACGTATTTTACCAAGTGGTGAAAGGGTTGGGGAGGTAACGAAACCAGAAACAATTAATTATAGAACGTTAAAACCCGAAATGGGTGGATTATTTTGTGAGCGCATTTTTGGTCCTGTAAATGATTGGGAATGTCATTGTGGAAAATATAAACGCGTTAGGTACAAAGGCATTATTTGTGAACGTTGTAACGTTGAAGTTATTGAATCTAATGTTAGAAGACATAGAATTGGTTTTGTTGAACTTGCCTCTTCTGTGACACATGTTTGGTATGTCAAAGGGCGTCCAAGTAAAATTGCTTTAATTTTAAACATTTCATTAAAAGAATTAGAACAAATTGTTTATTTTAATTCTTATGTAGTTATTGATCCAGGAACAAGTGGTGAACTTTCTTATAAACAATTATTAGTTGAAACAGATTGGCAGGTTTTTGATGCTACTAAAGCTGATGTAAGTGATATTGAAATTGGTATAGGTGCTGAGGCTATTAAAAAATTGCTTTCAAAAATAGATTTAAAAAACGAATCTCGAGATCTTCGTTTATTAATACCATCTGCAAAAGAAGCAGATAGAGAAAAATTAATTAAACGCTTGAGAGTAATCGATCAATTTATGGCATCTGGTTCAGACCCTGCTTGGATGGTTTTAGATATTATTCCTGTTTTGCCACCAGATTTAAGGCCCATGGTTCAGTTAGATGGGGGGCGTTTTGCTACCTCTGATCTTAATGATTTATATCGACGCGTAATTAATCGAAACAATCGACTGGCTCGTTTACAAGAAATTATGGCGCCCGAGTTAATTATTCGAAATGAAAAACGAATGTTGCAGGAAGCTGTTGATGCTCTTATTGATAATGGTAAACGTGGACGTGCTGTTTTTGGTTTAAATAATCGACCATTAAAATCTTTATCAGACATTATTGAAGGAAAACAAGGTCGTTTCCGTCAAAACTTATTAGGTAAAAGAGTTGATTACTCTGGACGTTCTGTAATTATCGTAGGACCAGAATTGAAATTAAATCAATGTGGTTTACCACGTGAAATGGCAATCGAACTTTTCCAACCTTTTGTTATTCATCGACTAATTTATGAAGGGTTAGTTAACAATATAAAAGCTGCAAAAAATATCATTCAAAATAATGAAACTCTTGCTTGGGAAATTTTAGAGCAAGTAATGTCTGGACACCCTATTTTATTAAACCGTGCCCCTACTTTACACCGATTAGGTATTCAATCTTTTGAGCCCATATTAGTGGAAGGTCGGGCAATTAAACTTCACCCTTTAGTTTGCCCGGCATTTAATGCAGATTTTGATGGGGACCAAATGGCTGTTCATATTCCTTTATGTTTAGAAGCGCAAACGGAAGCTCGTATGTTAATGTTAGCTCCAAATAATTTTTTATCACCTGCTACAGGAGAACCTATTCTTACACCAAGTCAAGATATGGTACTTGGTTGTTATTATTTAACAGCTAATAATCCAACTGAACAATCGGAAACCGATCAATATTTTTATAGTTTTGATGATGTTATAACAGCTTATAAACAATCTGTATTAAAGTTACACACGTTTATTTGGGTTCGTTGTAATCTTGAAGACTTTAAAGATTCACCTTTATTAGAAGATTCAAATTTTATTGAAAATAAAATTGGTGACCGAATTATTAGAGTAAGCCCAGAGTATCAAATTAAAAAAGATTTAGATGGGAATTTGTTGCAAATTTATTTAAAAACGACACCTGGTCGAATTTTATTAAACCAATCTTTCGAAGATAATTAAAAGTTTTGTTAAATAAAATGAATTACATTAAAATTTTTTACTAAAATGAACAACAAACTTGCTTATGCTAATGCTGTAATAAATAAAAAGAAATTGCAGCAATTAATGTATTTAACCTTTCATAATTATGGGGTAATAAGATCTTCTGTAATTGCTGATAAAGTTAAAAATTTAACTTTCCATTACGCGACAATGTCGGGGATTTCATTAAGTGTTGAAGATTTAAGAGTACCTTATAGAAAAAGAACACTTATTGGTTTAACAACTAACGAAGTTGATACGACAGAGCAAAATTATAATAGTGGAAGTATTACCGTAGTTGAACGTTTTCAGAAAGTTATTGATATTTGGAATAACGCAAATAATACTTTAAAAGATGAAGTCTTAACTTACTTTCGAGAAAGTGACCCTTTAAACCCACTTTATATTATGGCATTCTCGGGTGCTCGTGGAAATATTTCACAAGTAAGACAACTTGTAGGAATGCGAGGACTGATGGCTGATCCACAAGGTCAAATTATTGATTTACCCATTAAAAGTAATTTTCGTGAAGGTTTAAGTGTTACAGAGTACATTATTTCATCTTATGGTGCTCGAAAGGGGTTAGTAGATACTGCTCTCCGAACAGCAGATTCCGGTTATTTAACACGTCGTCTAGTTGACGTTGCACAAGATATTATTGTACGAGAAGAAGATTGTATAACGTATGCTAGCTTATCTTTAGATGATTTATTTAAAAAATACAAAACCGAGCTTTCTTTAGAAAACCGTTTGGTTGGACGTTTATTAGCAAAGCCTATTAATATTGCTTCAGAAAATTTAAATTTTCCCGTAAATACGGAAATTGATAATGCTTTAGTTAATATAATAAAAAAATATGGTCTTAACGATATTGAGGTTAGATCCCCGCTAACTTGTGATGCTCCCCGATCTGTTTGTAGACACTGTTATGGCTGGCATTTATCTTATTCAAGATTAATAGATCTTGGTGAAGCTGTTGGAATTCTTGCTGCTCAGTCTATTGGGGAGCCAGGTACGCAATTAACAATGCGTACATTTCACACAGGAGGTGTATTCTCTGGAGATTTAACTAAACAAATTCGTGCTCCCTTTTCGGGGACTGTAAAATACAATTTAAAATTACCGACTTCCCTGGTTAGAACTATTCACGGAGAAAAAGGGTTCTCATTAAATGAGGATGTAATCCTGCGTATTGAGAATCAAGGGAATACTATATGTTCACTCGATCTTCCTAGCGGTGCTATGTTATTAGCAAACAATGAGCAGCAAGTTTATTGTAATCAAGTAGTTGCAGAGATCAAAAAAGATGCCAATCTTATTTTAGAAGAAGATCGACGTGATATTTATACTGATGTTTCTGGTGAAGTATTTTTACAAAATGTGGAACTAGAAGAAAGTATTGACGGGGAAGGTGCCACGAAAAAAATTAGTAAAAATACGGGATTAGTTTGGGTTCTTTATGGTGAAAAGTATATATTACAAGGTTTTAACCAATTAGATGTTAAATTTGGTCAACAACTTAAGCCTAATGATACGATTGCAAGTCAAAAAATTGTAAATAAGTATCCTGGGATTGTTAACCTACAAGACGTAGGTGGTAAAACTGAACTCAAGGTAATTACATCCTCAATGATCATAGAAAATGGGATCATTGCCAAAACATCCGAAAACCATACGTTTGAACTTCAAACACCTACGGACCAAAAAACATTTCAATTAAACATTAAGGAAAATGAAATTTTAACGCACGGCCAGACCATAGCCAGTTTAAATGACAATTCATATAAAACAGATACTGGAGGGGTTGTTTATTATTCAACAGATTTAGCAAAAACAAAAAGAAAACGAAGTGCCAAAAGAATTTTTACTGGATCTTTGTATTGGGTACCAGAAGAAACACATAAATTAACTACACAAGAATTAGAGAACTTACATGTTAGAAACGGTAGCTTTATTCAAAAAGGAGCACCATTATTTTCTAATACACGGTCAAATAGTGAAGGTTTCGTACATCTTGATTCACAGAATTCTGAATTAGTAATTAAACCAGGCGAATTATATCAATTAAACAATTTCTCAACTACAAATGAAGATAAATTAAATCGGTTTGTGCCGGCTGGAGAATTACTCTTTTCTGATTTAATTATTCAAAAATTAGCGTATCTAGAATTCATTACTTTTAATAATTCTGATTATGTTCTTTTAAGACCTGTAAAAGTTTTTAAAGTACCTCAAGAGAAAGGATTTAACATTAAATATCGTTTTTTCCCTAACTTAAAAAGTCGAGGTATTGCTTTTAGAACGGTAAAACGTATCTTTTATAAAGACGGGGAGAATGTTAAATTAGCAAAAGGTGGCGTTAATTTACTCCAAACTTTTTTAGTGTTAGATATTACTAATAAATATTTAAATTTAGAGTCTAAAGTTGAGTATGCTACAGAAAATCAACAAACTAAATTAAAAATTACTTCTTATGAAAGAATTAAGCAAACAGCTCCTAGCTTAAATTCATCAAAATTCAAAGATAAATTCTTTTTAAAATACTTAACAAAAAATAATCAGTATGTTGCTGCAAATACTGTTTTAGCTAAATTGGAATTATTAACAAATACTGTTGGTAAATTAGTAGCTATTAATAAAGGTAACAACATTGAAATGTTGGTTCTACAAGATAGCGACATTAAAAAATGTTCTTTTGATCCAACAATAGGAAAACTTTGTGTAAAGAAAGGTGATTTAGTTAGGGTTGGAACTCCTTTGACAACAAAGGTTCGTTCTAAATATTCTGGCCAAATTTATAAAATCGTTTCAAACCAAATATTTATAAGACTAGGGCGACCATATCTTATTTCGGAGGGTACAGTTTTAAGAGCTATTAATAAGTCTTTAGTTGATAGATCTGATATGTTAGCTACGCTAGTGTATGACAAATTAAAAACCGTTGATATTGTTCAAGGTTTACCGAAAGTTGAAGAAATCTTAGAAGCCCGTAAGATTAAAAACGGTTGCTTACTCGCTCCTACTGAAGGAAAAGCTTATTTAAAGAAAACAAAGATTGAAATCATAAAAGCTCCAGGCGATAAGATGGTTATTAATCTTGATGCCAATACAAGAGTTAATTTTAGTAATGGTAAATACGTAGACTTTTTAGAGCCATTAACGGATGGCCAAATTAGCCCACACGATAAATTAGACATTCTCTTTAATTATTATCAACAAAAGTATCCTGTACATGAAGCCTGTAAAAAAAGTTTTAAACATTTACAACTATTCTTAGTTAATGAAGTTCAACGTACGTATCTTTCACAAGGTGTTCAAATTGCGGATAAACATATTGAAATCATCGTAAAACAAATGACTTCAAAAGTTCGTGTTTCTTTTAGTGGGGATACAACTTTATTACCAGGGGAAGTCTTAGACATAAATCAAGCAGAAATGGTTACAAAAGCTGCATTATTAACTGCTGAGGAACCGCCACTTTATAGACCAATGTTACTAGGTTTAACAAAAGCATCTTTAAATAGTGACAGTTTTATCTCAGCAGCCAGTTTCCAAGAAACAACACGTGTTTTAACGGAAGCAGCTATTGAAGGAAAAAAAGATTGGTTAAATGGTTTAAAAGAAAACGTTATTATTGGACGATTAATTCCAGCAGGTACTGGTTTTAATTGTTTTGAAAATTTAAAAAAGGTTGGTAAAGATACTTCAATGAATCTTTTAATAAACCCAGCAAAAGATGATAAATTAAAATCATTTGTTTTAAATTCACGAGTAAAATAGATAGTCATTTAAAATTTTTAATAAAAAATTGATTTTTATATTGCGGGAAATTAATGTTGCCCAGTTGCGTTAAATTTTGAATTTAACAACAAAATGTAGTATTTTAAATATGTAAGAAATATAAGTAAACCTATATAGTTAAAGAAACTTTATGGCTCGCTACACTGGAGCAAAATTACGTATTACAAGAAGATTAGGTGATTTACCTGGTTTAACAAGTAAAAAAGGGAAACGTACACAAAGACCTGGTCAGCATGGTGCTACGCAAAAAAAGCTAACACAATACGCAATCCGTCTTGAAGAAAAGCAGAAACTTCGCTTTAACTATGGTTTAAGTGAAAAGCAGCTAATGAATTACATTCGTCAAGCAAAACGTATTAAAGGAGCAACTGGAAACATTTTATTACAGTTGTTAGAAATGCGTTTAGATAACGTTGTTTTTCGTTTAGGTATGGCCCCTACAATTGCCGCTGCAAGACAACTTGTTAGCCATAAACATATCACTATTAATAAGTCATGTGTTTCGATTCCAAGTTACCAATGTCAGCCTGGTGATATCTTATCAATTAAAGATTCTAATGCTTCAAAACAACTTGTTCTTAAAAATTTAGAATCACCAGCTTTATCAAATGTGCCACAAAATCTAGACTTTGATAAGAAAGGTTTAACTGCAAAAGTATTAGGTATTATTGATCGTGAATGGATCGCTTTACGATTAAATGAACTATTTGTAATTGAGTTTTACTCACGTAAAATTTAATAAAAAACTGTTCAATTTAGTCGATTTAATAAACGACCATCTTAAGTTATTTAGTAAAGGAAAATAAAAAATTTATGACATTAGTTACACTAGGAGAGTTATTGGATGCAGGTGTACATTTTGGTCACCAATCCAGTCGATGGAATCCAAAAATGTTTCCGTACATTTATACAGAACAAAATGGTATTCATGTAATTGATCTTGTACAAACGGCAAGATTGTTAACACATGCTTACAACTATGTTCAAAAGGCTGCAAAAGAAGGTAAAAGTTTTTTATTCATTGGAACTAAAAGACAAGCTACTGGAATCATTGCAGAACAAGCTAAGAAATGTGATAGCCATTATGTTAATAACCGTTGGTTAGGTGGAACATTAACTAACTGGTCAACCGTTCAAACACGAGTTAAATACTTAAAAGAGCTAAATAAAAAGGAAGAAGATGGTGTTTTTGCACAACTTCCAAAAAAAGAAGCTGCTTTAATGCGACGTGAACACGATAAGTTACGCCACAACCTTGGCGGTTTAACTGAAATGGGGCAAGTACCTGATATTGCTATCGTCGTTGATCCAAAACGTGAAAGCACTGCAATTGCAGAATGTAAAAAACTAGGAATTACAATTATTTCTATCTTAGATACAAATAGTGATCCAAATGACGTGGATATTCCAATCCCAGCAAATGATGATGCTGTAAGATCAATTCAATTAATCATTTCAACTTTAGCTGATGCTATCGTAACAGGTAAACAAGCCTCTCGATAACTTACTAAACTTTAGGAAATTAAAACCCCTTTAATAAGTTTTTACGTTTGTATAAAACTATTAAAGGGGTTTTTTTTTGAATTTTTTTGGCGAAATTATTAATATAATGTTCCCGAAGTAACAACTTAGGTATAAATAAGAATAGGAAACAAAAAAATTTGCACTATTCACGTAGATTTATAATCTGTTTATGTTTTTTTCGTTAGCTGCTGTTGAGGTAGGTACACATTTATATTGGGAAATTGGCGGTTTAACAGTGCACGGACAAGTACTATTAGTGACATGGCTAGTAATAGCTATTATCCTAGGAGTAACTGTTCTTGGTACTATGAACATGCAACAAGTTCCTAAAGGACTTCAAAATTTCGTGGAAGCAGTTTACGAATATGTTTCTGGTATTGCTAAAGACCAACTTGGTGAAGCTGAATATCGTCCTTGGGTTCCTTTCGTAGGTACTCTTTTTCTATTCATTTTCGTAGCCAACTGGTTAGGTGCTTTAGTACCATGGAAGCTTATTCATTTACCGGAAGGTGAGTTAGCTGCTCCAACAAACGATATTAATACTACCGTTGCGTTATCTTTATTAACTTCGTTAAGTTATTTTTACGGAGGATTTAAAGCAAAAGGTTTAGGATTCTTTGCGCGTTATATTTCACCAACGCCAATCTTCTTACCGATTAATATTCTAGAAGATTTTACGAAACCTCTTTCATTAAGTTTCCGTTTATTCGGTAACATCTTAGCAGATGAAATTGTAGTATCCGTATTATGTCTACTAGTGCCTTTATTAGTACCTTTACCAGTTATGTGTCTAGGTATTTTTGCAAGTTCAGTTCAAGCTCTAGTGTTCGCAACACTTTCTGCTGCTTATATTGCTGAATCTGTAGAATAATTACAATTATTTGAAGTAAACAAATAATTGTCTATATTTAAAAATTAACTAGGAAATTTGTTAATTTCATAAACACCATTTTTAAAAAATTTAACTAAGAATCTCTTATGAACCCTATTATCTCAGGTGCATCTGTTATCGCTGCTGGTTTAGCTATTGGTCTAGCTGCTATCGGTCCTGGTATTGGTCAAGGTACTGCAGCTGCTCAAGCTGTTGAAGGTCTTGCTCGTCAACCAGAAGCAGAAGGTAAAATTCGTGGTACTCTTCTTCTATCTCTAGCGTTCATGGAGTCACTAACTATCTATGGTCTAGTAGTTGCACTTTGTCTACTATTTGCTAACCCATTCGCTGGTTAATTTGTTAAAAGCGCTTAGTTTTAAACTAAGCGCTATTTTCAAATATTCCGTAGTAGCACTCTTAGCTTTGCCTAAGTCTAAACACATTATTCTATATCACATATAAATGAATACTTTTTTTATGCTTGCAACTCAATTGCTAGCTATGACTGAAGGGGCTGGTGGGCTTTTTGATTTTAATGCAACACTACCTTTAATGGCGATTCAGTTCGTTTTATTAACGGTTGTATTAACGTTTATTTTTTATAAGCCAGTATCTAAAGTTTTAGATGACCGTGAATTATACATTAGCGGTAACTTAACTCAAGCTTCTGAAAAACTTATCAAAGCTGATGAACTGTATAAGCAATACGATGAACAGCTAAAGACAACTAAAGTTGCTGCTCAAGCCACTATCGCTCAAGCAGAAAAAGAAGCTAAAGATGCTGTTGCTCTTGAAATTGGCCAAGCCCGTACGGACGCAGCTACATTAATTGAGCGCACAAATAAAGAACTAGAAGCTCAAAAATCTCTTGCTCTAGAACAGTTAGAAACGCAAGTAGACGAATTAAGCCAACTTATAAAAGAAAAACTACTAGGTAAAGAAGTCGTTCTTTAGTTTTCGCTTTAAATTTTAAGAAAAAATGGATTTATTAAACCAGACTTTAAATAGTTTTTCGACACAAATCGCTGAAGGAGGATTAATTGAGGATATTTTCGAAGCTAACCTAGTAAACCTTATTTTATTAGGTGGTGGATTATTTTATCTTCTAAGTGGTGCTTTGTCTGAAAGCCTTTCAGAGCGTCAACAAAAAATTCTAGGCGCAATCCAAGAATCAGAAGAAAGATTACAGGAAGCAACAAAGAGATTAACTGAGAGTGAAAACCAGTTAGCTCAAGCGCAGATGGTAATCGATACAATTCAAAAAGACGCTGAACAAACTGCTTCGCAGGTAAAAAGTTCAATTTTAACTGATGGTAAAACTGAAATTGAGCGTTTAACTTCTACAGCTAAAGCTCAAATCGGCACGATTGAAGCAAAAGTACGTAAACAAATCTCTGATTATGTTGCTTCTTTAGCTTTAGCCCGTATTACAGCTCAGCTAGAAGGTAAACTAAACTCAAGCTTACAGCGACAAATCATTGATAGAAATATTTCTAAATTAGTCGAGTAAATTATGTCAATTGTTTTAAACAAAGTTGCGGAGCCATACGCTGAAGCACTTATCGATTTAGCAAAATCAAATGACTCATTAAAGGAAACGACGAACGATATGAACATCGTTTCCCAATTTTTAGCTAACTCTAGCGACTTAAAAAAGTTTTTAGGGAACCCTACAATTACTAAGGATGCTAAAAAGAATGTAGTCAAAGATATTCTCGGCGAACAAATTAGTGGTAGCACTTTAAAATTTTTATTATTGCTTGTTGACCGTGGTCGTATTGAAGTTCTTGATGGTATTGCTCAAAAATTCCTAGAACTATCATACAAGCAAGAATCTATTGAAATCGCAAAGATTACTTCATCTATTCAGTTATCTGCTGATCAACAAAAGGAAATCGCAGAAAAGCTAAAAGTCATTACAGGTGCTAAGCAAATTAAACTTGCACTTAAAGTAGACCCTCAATTAATTGGTGGTTTTACTATTGAGATTGGCTCTAAAATGATTGATACAAGTATTCGCGGACAACTAAGACAAATTAGTAGTCTGTTAGGAGCTTAATTATAAGCTTGTAACGATTTTAAACACCCAAACTCTTTAATAGAAATCCAGACGGAAATATGATTAACATTAGACCTGACGAAATTAGTAACATTATTCGTCAACAAATTGAAAGCTACGACCAAGAAGTTCAAATCGATAACGTAGGTAGTGTACTTCAAATTGGTGATGGTATCGCACGTATCTATGGCCTTGAGCAGGCTATGGCCGGCGAACTTTTAGAGTTCGAGGACAAAACGGTTGGTATTGCACTAAACCTAGAAAACGATAACGTTGGTGCAGTACTACTAGGTACAGGTATTGATATCCTAGAAGGTAGCCCAGTACGTTCTACTGGTAAGATTGCTCAGGTTCCTGTAGGTGATGCTTTCTTAGGGCGTGTTGTAAATGCTTTAGCTATCCCAATCGATGGTAAAGGCGATATCACAAGTTCGGAAAGCCGTCTAGTTGAATCTATGGCTCCTGGTATCATTACACGTAAGTCTGTATGTGAGCCAGTTCAAACAGGTATTACTGCTATTGATGCAATGATTCCAATTGGTCGTGGACAACGTGAGCTAATTATTGGTGACCGTCAAACAGGTAAGACTTCTGTAGCAATTGATACAATTCTAAACCAGAAAGGGGAAGATGTTATTTGTGTTTATGTTGCGATTGGACAAAAAGCATCATCAGTAGCAGCCGTTTGTACTGCTATTGAAGAAAGAGGTGCAAGTCCTTACACAATTGTTGTAGCAGCTAACGCTGATGATCCTGCAACACTTCAGTACCTAGCACCATATACTGGAGCTGCATTAGCTGAGTACTTCATGTACACTGGTAAAGCAACACTAATTATTTACGATGATTTAACGAAGCAAGCATCTGCTTACCGTCAAATGTCGTTATTACTTCGTCGTCCACCAGGTCGTGAAGCATATCCTGGTGATGTATTCTACCTTCACTCACGTCTATTAGAGCGTGCAGCTAAGCTAAGTGATGAACTTGGTGGTGGTAGTATGACAGCACTTCCGATTATTGAAACACAAGCGGGTGATGTAGCAGCATACATCCCAACAAACGTTATTAGTATTACAGATGGTCAGATTTTCTTATCTGGTGATCTATTCAACGCAGGTATTCGTCCAGCGATTAACGTAGGTATTTCAGTATCACGTGTAGGTTCTGCTGCACAAATTAAAGGAATGAAGCAAGTTGCTGGTAAGCTTAAGCTTGAGCTTGCGCAATTCGCTGAATTAGAAGCTTTCTCACAATTCGCTTCAGATCTTGACCAAGCAACTCAAAACGAACTTGCTCGTGGTCAAAGACTAAGAGAAATGTTAAAGCAACCACAGAACGCTCCAATCCCAGTAGAAGAGCAAGTATGTGTAATCTACACAGGTATTAACGGATACCTTGATGATGTTCCTGTAGCAGATATTAAGAGCTTCGTAGCTAAGCTACGTGGATACCTTAAGAGTTCTGCAGGTTCTCTTCTTCCAACTATTAAGAGTGAAGCTAAGCTTTCACCTGAAAGTGAAGAGGCTCTTAAGAAAGCAATTGAAGGCGCTAAAGCAATGTAATTGTAATTTAAGCATCTAACAAAGATAACTTTTCTTACCTAAAACAGGTAAGAAAAGTTATTTTTTTTTATTCTGTTTAGCCTATCAAACTAAAACTAAATTGGTTCCCTTTTTTTTTATCCAAAGTTATCTTATTCTTCTTGCAGTTTCGGCGATATCTCCGTCTTGAAACATTGGCAGAAAAATTTGTAAAAAAGATAACCCTTTAATCATTATTTCTTCATATATAGGTATCATTTTACTGTTTCCAATAAAAAATATTAAAAATATACAAGCTTTTTCACAAAATTAAAAAAAAATCGCATTATTTAAAGTAAAATATATTATAGAAAGATTTATATTCGTTTAGAGTCTAGTCTTACGGTTTGTTATTTTAGTTATTATTTAGGCTTGGTTATGTTTTTATAAAAACGATTTAAAGATTTCGTATTTGTAAGTCTCAGAAAGGAGAGTAAAAATGAAAGTAAGCTCGAAAGAATTAGAGGCTAAGAAAGTTAAAGTTGTAGTGGATAAGAATCCAGTTGCTACGTCATTTGAAAAATGGGCGCAACCAGGACACTTTTCTCGTACATTAGCTAAAGGACCAAAGACAACTACATGGATTTGGAACTTACACGCTGATGCTCACGACTTTGATAGTCAAACTAATTCATTAGAAGATATCTCAAGAAAAATTTTTAGTGCACACTTTGGGCAACTATCAATTATTCTTTTATGGATCAGTGGAATGTACTTCCACGGTGCACGTTTCTCAAACTATTCAGCATGGTTAACTAGTCCAACGACTATTAAACCAAGCTCACAAGTTGTTTGGCCTATCGTAGGGCAAGAAATTTTAAATGGTGACGTTGGAGGCGGTTTCTCTGGGGTTCAGGTAACATCTGGTTGGTTCCAAATGTGGCGTGCTTCAGGAATCACTAACGAAACTGAATTATACTGGACTGCTATTGGTGGATTACTTCTATCTGCTGCTATGGTTTTCGCTGGTTGGTTCCACTACCACAAAGCAGCTCCTAAATTAGAATGGTTCCAAAATGTAGAATCTATGATGAACCACCACCTAGCAGGTTTACTAGGTCTAGGTTGTCTATCATGGTCAGGTCACCAGATTCACATTAGTTTACCAGTAAACAAGCTTCTTGATGCTGGTGTAGCACCACAAGAAATTCCTTTACCACATGAGCTTCTTTTCAACCAAGAGCTTATGGGTCAACTTTACCCTAGTTTTAAGAAAGGTTTATTACCATTCTTCACATTAAACTGGAGTGAGTACTCAGATTTCTTAACATTCAAAGGTGGTTTAAACCCAATTACTGGAAGTCTATGGTTAAGTGACACTGCTCACCACCACTTAGCACTTGCAGTACTATTCATCTTCGCAGGTCACATGTACCGTACGAACTGGGGAATTGGTCACAGCATGAAGGAAATTTTAGAAGCTCACAAGGGACCTCTAACAGGTGAAGGTCACAAAGGTCTTTACGAAATTTTAACAACTTCATGGCACGCGCAACTAGCTATTAACCTAGCTATGATGGGTTCTTTAAGTATTATTGTGGCTCACCACATGTACGCAATGCCACCATACCCGTATATTGGTATTGATTACGCAACACAACTATCACTATTTACACACCACATGTGGATTGGTGGTTTCTGTGTTGTAGGTGCTGGAGCACACGCATCAATTTTCATGGTTCGTGATTACAGTCCTGTACAATCATACAACAATCTATTAGATCGTGTTTTAAGACACCGTGATGCAATTATTTCACACTTAAACTGGGTTTGTATTTTCTTAGGCTGTCACAGTTTTGGTCTATACATTCACAACGATACTATGCGTGCTTTAGGTAGACCTCAAGATGCATTCTCAGATAAGGCGATTCAATTACAGCCAATCTTTGCTAAGTGGGTACAATCTCTACACACATTAGCTCCTGGAAGCACAGCTCCAAACGCTTTAGCAACTTCAAGTTACGCTTTTGGTGGAGATGTTGTTGCTGTTAACGGTAAAATCGCTATGATGCCTATTCAATTAGGTACTGCAGATTTCATGGTTCACCACATTCACGCGTTCACTATTCACGTAACAGTGTTAATCCTTCTTAAAGGTACACTATTCGCGCGTAGTTCACGTCTAATCCCAGATAAAGCAAACTTAGGTTTCCGTTTCCCTTGTGACGGTCCTGGTCGTGGTGGTACTTGTCAAGTATCAGCATGGGATCACGTATTCCTTGGTCTTTTCTGGATGTACAACTGTATTTCAGTAGTTATTTTCCACTTTAGCTGGAAGATGCAATCTGATGTTTGGGGTACAATTAATAGCTCAGGTAAGATCACTCACATTACAGGTGGTAACTTCGCAAATAGTGCGATCGATATTAACGGTTGGCTACGTGACTTCCTATGGTCACAAGCATCTCAAGTTATTCAATCATACGGTTCAGCAACTTCTGCTTACGGATTAATTTTCCTAGGAGCTCACTTTATTTGGGCATTTAGTCTAATGTTCCTATTTAGTGGTCGTGGTTACTGGCAAGAACTTATTGAATCAATCGTTTGGGCTCACAACAAACTGAAATTAGCCCCTGCAATTCAGCCACGTGCCTTAAGTATTACACAAGGTCGTGCTGCAGGTTTAGCTCACTACCTTTTAGGAGGTATCGGTACAACATGGTCATTCTTCTTAGCAAGAATTGTATCTGTGGGTTAATTAAACAAAAAAAGAGAATAAAATTTTATGGCTACTAAATTTCCTAAGTTTAGTCAAGCGCTTGCACAAGATCCCGCAACTAGAAGAATCTGGTACGGTATTGCAACTGCTCACGATCTAGAAAGCCATGACGGAATGACAGAAGAAAGTCTTTACCAAAAGATTTTCGCTTCACATTTCGGTCATATGGCTATCATATTTTTATGGACATCAGGTAACTTATTCCACGTTGCTTGGCAAGGTAACTTCCAACAATGGGTATTAAACCCATTAAAAGTAAAGCCAATTGCACACGCAATTTGGGATCCACACTTCGGACAATCTGCTATTAAAGCATTTACTCGTGGTGGGGTTTCTTACCCTGTAAACATTGCTACTTCTGGTGTTTACCACTGGTGGTACACAATTGGTATGAGAACCAATACTGATCTTTATTTTGGTGCACTAGGTTTACTAGTTTTATCATGTGCATTATTATTCGCAGGTTGGTTACACTTACAACCAAAATTTAGACCAGGTCTAGCTTGGTTTAAAAACAACGAATCAAGACTTAACCACCACTTATCAGGTCTATTTGGATTCAGTTCACTTGCTTGGTCAGGTCACTTAATCCACGTAGCAATTCCTGAGTCTCGTGGAGAGCACATTCGTTGGGGTAACTTAACATCTACACTACCTCACCCTGAAGGGTTAACACCTTTCTTCTCTGGTAACTGGGGTGTATATGCAGAGAACCCAGATACGGCTCAACACATCTTCGGTACAAACGAAGGTGCGGGTACAGCTATCCTAACATTCTTAGGTGGTTTCCACCCACAAACGCAATCTATGTGGCTGACAGATATTGCTCACCACCACTTAGCAATTGCAATCGTATTCATCTTCGCAGGTCACATGTACCGTACGAACTGGGGAATTGGTCACAGCATGAAGGAAATTCTTGATGCTCACGTACCACCTAGAGGTCGTTTAGGTGCAGGTCACCGTGGACTGTATGAAACAATTACAAACAGTCTGCACATGCAATTAGGTTTAGCACTAGCTTCGCTAGGTGTTGCAACATCATTAGTTGCGCAACACATGTATGCTCTACCTTCATATGCATTCATGGCGAAAGATTACGTAACGCAAGCAGCTCTTTATACTCACCACCAGTACATCGCTGGTTTCCTAATGGTAGGTGCCTTTGCGCACGGAGCTATCTTCTTTGTTAGAGACTACGATCCAGAAGTTAACAAAGATAACGTACTTGCAAGAATGCTTCAACACAAAGAAGCAATCATTTCACACTTAAGTTGGGTAAGTTTATTCCTAGGTTTCCACACTCTTGGACTTTACGTTCACAACGATGTTTGTGTTGCATTCGGTACTCCTGAAAAGCAAATTCTTTTCGAACCAGTATTCGCACAATTTATTCAGGCGGCTTCTGGTAAAGCTGTTTACGGTTTTGATGTTTTACTATCTTCTTCAACAAGTGCTGCTAGTGTTGCTAGTAGTAAAATCTGGTTACCAGGTTGGATTGAAGCAATTAACAGTGGTAAAAACTCTCTATTCCTAACTATTGGTCCTGGTGACTTCTTAGTACACCACGCAATTGCTCTTGGACTTCACACAACAGCTCTAATCCTTGTTAAGGGTGCTCTTGATGCACGTGGATCTAAGCTAATGCCGGATAAGAAAGACTTCGGTTACAGTTTCCCTTGTGACGGCCCAGGCCGTGGTGGTACTTGTGATATCTCAGCATGGGATGCTTTCTACCTAGCAGTATTCTGGATGTTAAACACTATCAGTTGGGTAACATTCTACTGGCACTGGAAGCACATGACAATTTGGGGTGGTAACGCAGCAGCGTTTAACGAGTCTTCAACATACATTATGGGTTGGCTACGTGACTACCTATGGTTAAACTCTTCACCATTAATTAATGGTTATAATGCCTTTGGTATGAACGCTCAAGCTGTTTGGGCATGGATGTTCCTATTTGGTCACTTAATCTGGGCTACAGGATTCATGTTCTTAATCTCTTGGCGTGGTTACTGGCAAGAGCTTATCGAAACATTAGTTTGGGCTCACGAGCGTACTCCAATCGCGAACCTTGTTCGTTGGAAAGATAAGCCAATCGCTTTATCAATCGTTCAAGCTCGACTTGTAGGTTTAGCTCACTTCGCAATTGGTTTCATCTTTACATTTGCGCCATTTGTTATTGCATCTACAACAGGTAAATTCAGTTAATGGAAATACCTAAAATTCTTTACTTATATGAAAGTTAGGAGTTTAAAACACTAAAAACAATAGATCGATTAAAATATTTAATCGATCTATTGTTTTTATTATTTAAGTTATTATTGAATATTCCTGGCAAATAAGTTATTATTATAATATCAGACGGGATGTAGCGCAGCTTGGTAGCGCATCTGCCTTGGGAGCAGGGTGTCGCAGGTTCAAATCCTGTCATCCCGATTGAAAGCTAAATGCTTAAATTAAAAAAAAAGTAAGGTCTTAAATTTTACACAAGACGAGTAATTTCAGTTTTATTAGAAATTCTTAAAAAGCAAAGCCACTACTTTAACTAAAGTATTAAAAAATAAGGATATAATAAAATTAACGAATAAATTTTTACAGTGAATTTAATACATGAGTGAATTTATTAAAGCGTATAACAATGATCCCTTTGTAGGAAACCTATCTACACCGGTAACAACTTCAACGGCAACAAAACTATACCTTGGAAATTTACCCATCTATAGAAAAGGCTTATCACCTCTTTTAAGAGGCCTAGAAATTGGAATGGCTCACGGTTATTTTTTAATCGGACCTTTTTACATCCTAGGACCATTACGTAACTCAGAAAATGCGTTACTAATTGGTTTCTTTTCAGCTCTAGGGTTAATTTTAATTTTAACATTAGGATTAACAATTTATGGTCTTGCATCATTCCAGGATGGTGGTAAGTTAGAAGGGTTAGAATCTTCAAAGGGTTGGCGTCAGTTTACTAGTGGATTCAGCATCGGTGCCTTTGGAGGTGATGCAGTTGCTTATATCCTACTTGCAAACATTGGATTTTTTGCTTAAAAAAAAGATGAGAAGATAATTTTAAATCTTCTCATCTTTTGGTTTTTACCCAATGTAACTTAAAGTAAGGCTTAGCAGAAAAAAACCTGCTATCATTACCCCACTAAAGCGATATATAAATTGCTGACCAGAACTTGGACTTGCAAACATCCCTAAAACGGAGCTACTAGTCGAACCTGTTATAGAACTCTTAGGGTCTACTAGTAGTACAATACCTATAATTAAAAATGCTATTAAAAACCAACTGCTTTCTAATATATTCATTTAGTAGAAACTAATTATTGTTGGCGAAAACTTACTCACCTTGGACTTTAAGAAGACCAAAACCTACAGCTAAACCTGTTAAAGTTAAAGCCCACATAACACCTGCTACAGTAAAGATCTCTTTAGCCATAATTTTTGTTATTTTATTAAATTTTGTACTGTTTTTAGAAGCCGTTACGACCCCAAACTACTAATGCTAGAGAAAAACTAAACATTACCATTAAAGAAGACCATCCTAGGCTTAAAATATCCATTATTTCTAAATGAAGTTGTTTTTAATTCATGGTATAATTATAACACCTCTCTGCCCTTTTTATCTGCTAATTAAGGATTGATGGAGAGAAGAAAAAAGGAGAGGATGGGATTCGAACCCACGGTACATATAAAACGTACATCAGATTAGCAATCTGAAGCATTAAACCACTCAGCCACCTCTCCATGATTATTATACTTATAAATATACCATCAGAAATTAAAATAATAAAGAATGTAATTTAAACACGCCCTGTAAGACTTGAACTCACGACATCAGGTTTTGGAAACCTACGTTCTACCAACTGAACTAAGAGCGCTATATCTTAAATTATAAGATAAAAACATTACGGAAGTCAAACAAACTAATTTGAAAACAAATTTATTTTTATAAAAATATGATCAAATAAGAGTAATCTATTCCTACTTATAAGCTTCACGTTACTTTTTCAATGGAAACATAGCCCTTATAAATAGGGGCATAAATGTTATGTTTATGATAAAATATGTTTTATCAAAGATAATGATAATTTCGTTATACGTGATAATAATGTTTGAACGTTTTACGGAAAAGGCTATCAAAGTTATCATGCTAGCTCAAGAAGAAGCTAGAAGATTAGGTCATAACTTTGTGGGCACTGAACAAATCCTTCTAGGGCTTATTGGTGAAAATACAGGAATTGGGCCAAAAGTTCTTAAATCTATGGGAGTTAACTTAAAAGATGCCCGTGTAGAAGTAGAAAAAATTATTGGTCGTGGATCAGGATTCGTTGCCGTTGAGATACCTTTTACTCCACGAGCAAAAAGAGTTCTTGAACTTTCTTTAGAGGAAGCCCGCCAATTAGGTCACAATTATATTGGGACTGAACACCTACTTTTAGGTTTAATTAAAGAAGGGGAAGGTGTCGCCGCTCGTGTTCTTGAAAATTTAAGTGTTGATTTATCTAAAGTTCGAAGCCAAATTATTCGTTCTCTTGGTGATAATACTGAAGCTGCAAGTGGAAGTACTAATTCCGCACGTAGTAAGACACCAACTTTAGATGAATTTGGAACAAACTTAACAATAAAGGCACAAGAGGGTAGATTAGACCCTGTAGTGGGACGTGCAAAAGAAATTGAAAGAGTTATTCAAATTCTTGGACGACGAACAAAAAATAACCCAGTTTTAATTGGTGAGCCTGGTGTTGGTAAAACAGCTATTGCTGAGGGTCTTGCTCAAAGAATTGCCAACCGAGATATTCCAGATACTCTTGATGAAAAGCTTGTAGTAGCTTTAGATATTGGACTCCTAATTGCAGGAACAAAATATCGTGGTGAATTTGAGGAACGCTTAAAGAAAATCATGGATGAAGTTCGTACGTCAAGTAATATTATTCTTGTGATTGACGAAGTTCATACCTTAATTGGAGCTGGTGCTGCTGAAGGTGCTATTGATGCTGCTAACATTCTAAAACCAGCACTTTCAAGAGGGGAGTTACAATGTATTGGAGCTACAACTTTAGAAGAATACAGAAAACACATTGAGAAAGATGCCGCTTTAGAAAGACGTTTCCAACCTGTTATGGTAGGTGAGCCGTCTGTAGAAGAAACAATTGAAATCCTTTACGGTTTACGCGATCGTTACGAAAAGCACCACAAGCTTGTGATTTCTGATGAAGCATTAACCGCTGCTGCAAAATTTGCTGATCAATATATTGCAGATCGTTTCCTTCCAGATAAAGCAATTGACCTTATTGATGAAGCAGGATCAAGAGTTCGCTTAATGAACTCCCAACTACCTGCTGCAGCTAAAGAATTAGATCAAGAATTAAAATCTATTCTACGTTCAAAAGATGAAGCTGTACGTGGTCAAGATTTTGAAAAAGCTGGACAACTAAGAGAGCGTGAAATGGAGATTAAAGCCCAAATTAACGCAATTGCTCAAAGTAAAAAAGGAGATGAAAAAGGTAATGCTGGTCAAACTCCTACTGTAACAGAAGAAGATATCGCTCAAATTGTTGCTGCTTGGACAAGTATCCCAGTGAATAAACTAACAAAGAGTGAATCAGAAAAGCTTCTTCAAATGGAAGATACTTTACACGGTCGTATTATTGGTCAAGACGAGGCAGTAGTTGCTGTTTCAAGAGCGATTAGACGAGCTCGTGTTGGACTAAAGAGTCCTAACCGACCAATTGCAAGTTTCATTTTCTCAGGACCAACAGGTGTTGGTAAAACTGAACTTTGTAAAGCATTAGCAACGTACTTCTTCGGTTCAGAAGAAGCAATGGTGCGTCTAGATATGTCAGAGTACATGGAAAGACACACAGTTTCTAAATTAATTGGATCACCTCCAGGTTATGTAGGTTACAACGAAGGTGGACAATTAACTGAAGCTGTGCGACGCCGACCATACACAGTTGTTCTATTTGATGAGATCGAAAAAGGTCACCCGGATGTGTTTAACCTAATGCTTCAAATTTTTGAAGATGGTAGATTAACAGATTCTAAAGGTAGACTAATTGACTTTAAAAACACACTTTTAATTATGACTTCGAACGTTGGTTCGAAAGTAATTGAAAAAGGTGGCGGTGGCCTAGGATTTGAGTTATCTGAAGATCAATCAAGTTCTCATTACAACCGAATTAAATCACTAGTTAATGAAGAATTAAAGCAATACTTCCGTCCAGAGTTTTTAAACCGTCTAGACGAAATTATTGTTTTCCGACAATTAACAAAAGATGAAGTTGGTCAAATTGCGGAAATCATGCTTAAAGAAGTCTTTGAGCGAATTTCAATGAAAGGAATTCAGTTAGAAGTAACTGATAGATTCAAAACGCGATTAATTGATGAAGGTTATAACCCAAGTTACGGCGCACGTCCTTTACGTAGAGCAGTTATGAGACTGTTAGAGGATAGTTTAGCTGAGGAAGTACTTTCAGAAAAAATCAAAGCCGGTGACACAGCTGTTGTGGACGTTGGTGAAGACAATAAAGTTAAAGTGCTGCTTGGAGAAAAATTTGAAGTTCTTCAAGAAAACTAAAAATTTAAATTTAAAACGAAAAAAAGTCTCTTCCCAAATATTTGGGAAGAGACTTTTTTTTTGCTCGAATGAACAAAATAATTTATGAAAACTAAGAAACAGCTTGAAGACGAGCCTTAGATTTACGAAGTTCAATAGTTGCTTCAATTTTTTCTTTCTTAGTTGTTGCTTCATCAACTAATAAAGTAACTTTTTCAAGTTCTTCTTGAGCAGTTCCTCGATCAATCGTACTTCCTTCTTCGGCACCATTACAAAGAATAGTTACCTTGTTTTCTTCTACTTCTGCGAAACCTTCCATTAAAACAATAGAAGTCCAACCAGATTCTGATTTAAGGCGCATTACGCCAATATCAAGTGCTGTTAGTAGAGGTGCGTGATCTGTAAGAATACCAATTTGACCAGTACTACTAGGTAAAATTAATTCTTCAGCTACTGCATCCCAAACAACTCTATCTGGTGTGATTACACGAACATTTAAACTCATATTGATTTATTATCCTTTTAGCTTCTCAGCTTTTTCAATAACCTCATTCATATCACCTACTAGGTAGAACGCTTGCTCTGGTAAATCATCGTACTTACCATCTAGAACCTCGTTAAATCCAGTAATAGCATCAGCTAGAGATACATACTTACCAGGTGAACCTGTGAAGATCTCAGCAACGAAGAACGGTTGAGATAGGAAACGCTCAACTTTACGAGCTCGTGCTACAGTTTGACGATCTTCCTCAGAAAGTTCATCTAGACCTAGAATAGCAATAATATCTTGAAGCTCCTTGTAACGCTGTAGCGTCTCTTTAATACGCTGAGCAGTATTATAGTGAACATCTCCAACAATTTCAGGCTGTAGCATAGTCGAAGTTGAATCTAGAGGGTCTACCGCAGGGTAAATACCTTTAGAAGCTAGACCACGAGAAAGTACAGTTGTTGCATCTAAGTGAGCGAATGTTGTAGCTGGTGCAGGATCTGTTAAATCATCAGCAGGTACATATACCGCTTGGATTGATGTAATAGAACCTTCGTTAGTTGATGTAATACGTTCTTGTAGACCACCCATTTCTGTTGCTAGTGTTGGCTGGTAACCTACAGCAGAAGGCATACGACCAAGAAGAGCTGATACCTCAGCACCTGCTTGTACGAAACGGAAGATGTTATCGATAAATAGAAGTACGTCTTGCTTGTTTACATCACGGAAGTACTCTGCCATTGTTAGAGCAGTTAGACCTACACGCATTCTTGCACCAGGAGGCTCGTTCATTTGACCATAAACAAGTGCTACTTTAGAATCATCTAGCTTCTTTTCGTTAATAACGCCAGACTCTTTCATTTCACAGTAAAGGTCATTACCTTCTCTAGTACGCTCACCTACACCACCGAATACTGACACACCACCGTGTGCTTTCGCGATGTTGTTGATAAGTTCCATGATAAGTACAGTTTTACCTACACCGGCACCACCGAATAGACCAATCTTACCACCACGTCTGTATGGAGCTAGAATATCTACAACTTTAATACCAGTCTCGAAGATAGCTGGCTTAGTTTCTAGATCAACGAAAGAAGGAGATGATCTGTGGATTGGTAATCCTGACGGAGCATCACATGAACCTTGCTCATCTACTGGCTCACCAAGAACGTTGAAAATACGACCTAGTGTCTTAGTACCTACTGGAACAGTAATTGGAGCACCTGTATCAGTAACTTTTGCTCCTCTCTTTAGACCATCAGTTGCAGTCATAGAAACGGCACGAACTTTGTTGTTACCAAGAAGTTGTTGTACCTCAGCACAAATACTAGCGTCAGCTGACTCAATGTATAATGCGTTGTATACTTTTGGAAGTTCACCGTTAGGGAATTCAATGTCTACTACGGGTCCAATAATTTGTGAGATGAAACCTGTCTTTGAAGCAGTATCTACCATGATTAAATTTTTAAGGCTAATTCAAATTAAGTTAATAGACAAAATTTCAAAAAACCGAAAAATAAATTTTTCGGTTCTTTTTTAAGACTAAATTCCGATTAGATTATCTAAAACCTACAGATGCCTGCCAGACAAATGCTAATAGAAGAAAAAATACAGGAATTGCAGGCATAACGTCTACGATAGGACGGAATGCTGTATATGGTTCTGGTAAAGCTGATAATAAAAAGCTCATATCCATGATATGTTAACCTCTCTGGTATAAAAAAAACTCTACGTAAATTATATAACAATTTATTTAAAGAACGTGTTAAAACTTTTGCAAAAAGTGTTATAAAATAAATTAAAGGAAATTCTTCTTACGAATTAATATAATTTGTAATACGTATTCTTATTATTTAATAATTAAGCCTAAGGGCCAAAATTTAGCATGGTTGGAATTGTTCAAATCTTTGTTCTTCTTCTTATCTTAGTATCCTTCCTAATGGTAGTAGCAGTACCTGTAATCTTAGCTACACCAGGTGAGTGGGAAAAATCTCAAAGTATTGTTTGGAGTGGTGCCGGTCTATGGTCTGCTTTAGTAATCCTTACTGGAATCTTCAACACAGTACCTGCTTAGTTTCTTTATAAGAAAAGATAACTTAGCCTCAAGAACACTTAAATATAACATTAGGTGTTCCTGGGGGCAATTTTTTTAAATATTTTTAGAATTTACGAAAATTAATTTATAAAAAATACCTACTAGGGCCTTAAAGCTTGACTGCAAGATGCAATCATATCACTAAAAAGTTCAACTTTTTGAAAGTGGTAATCTCGAGCTAAACTTTGAACAATTGATGGTAATTTTTATTGAAAAGTTTCTGAAATCCAAACTAATTGAATAATTGTAGCCACAGCCCATATTATGTATCTAACTACCGTGAAGTTAACACTAGTAATATTTAGGGCTAAAAAAGCACCTTTGCTTGCTAAATATCTATTCATAATAATTCATCCCAATTTAAACAAAAATAAATAATACCCTAAAGATTAATTCGACTAATAGTTATAAAAACTTTTTTTAACTCCCCAGGTAGGATTTGAACCTACGACAAACCGGTTAACAGCCGACCGCTCTACCACTGAGCTACTGAGGATAATACGTACATACTAAATATATAATAAACCTAAACGAACTAATTTGTCTACCAAAAAAATAGTGTGTCTATAATCAGTACCATTTGCATATTAAATAAGTAAATGCCCATTTGTTGCTGTAATTAATTTTTATCAATATATAACTTTAAAATTTATTTATTTCTAATATAAAGCGGGTGACGCGATTCGAACGCGCGACATCAACCTTGGCAAGGTTGCGCTCTACCCCTGAGCTACACCCGCTTCGTATAATAATTATAATAACAAATATCCTAGGTTTTGGCCAGAATATATTTAACATTTTAATAATAAAAGTCTTTAGACTACTTAATTGATATTTAATTAATTCCAAGTAATACGGAAATTTTCAATATTTCAGCTTATAATTTATATTAGAAAATTGTTTAAAGTAGTTATTAAAAACTATTTTTGCAGTATATCAGAGAGTAAGAAAGTAAAAAAATTTTCGATAGGAGAAAAAATTAGATGGCACTACCATGGTATCGTGTACATATAGTTGTCCTTAATGACCCAGGTCGTTTAATTGCTGTTCACTTAATGCACACATCACTTGTTGCAGGTTGGGCAGGTTCAATGGCTCTTTATGAGCTAGCTGTTTTTGACCCGTCTGATCCAGTTCTAAACCCAATGTGGCGTCAAGGTATGTTCGTAATGCCATTCATGGCACGTCTTGGTGTAACAGACTCTTGGGGTGGATGGAGTATTACAGGTGAAAGTGTTTCAAACCCAGGTATCTGGAGTTTTGAAGGTGTAGCTCTAACACACATTATCCTTTCAGGTATGTGTTTCTTAGCAGCTATCTGGCACTGGGTTTACTGGGATCTAGAATTATTCAGAGATCCACGTACTGGTGAGCCAGCTCTAGATCTTCCTAAGATCTTCGGTATCCACCTATTCTTAGCAAGTCTACTTTGTTTTGGTTTTGGTGCATTCCACACAACAGGAACATTTGGTCCAGGTATCTGGGTTTCAGATGCTTACGGTATCACTGGCCGCGTACAAGGTGTAGCTCCAGCTTGGGGCGCAGAAGGATTCAACCCATTTAACCCGGGTGGTATTGCTTCTCACCACATTGCTGCAGGTATTCTTGGTATCCTAGCAGGTGTATTCCACTTAACAATTCGCCCACCACAGAGACTTTACCGTGCTCTACGTATGGGTAACATTGAAACAGTACTATCAAGTAGTATTTCTGCTGTATTCTTTGCAGCATTCGTAACTTCAGGTACTATGTGGTATGGTGCAGCTGCGACACCAATTGAATTATTTGGTCCTACTCGTTACCAGTGGGATAGTGGTTACTTCCAGCAAGAAATTGAAAGACGTGTTGAAACTTCTTTAAACGAAGGACTTTCATTAAGTCAAGCATGGTCAAGAATTCCAGATAAGCTAGCATTCTACGACTACATTGGAAACAACCCTGCTAAGGGTGGTCTATTCCGTGCAGGTCCTATGAACAAAGGTGATGGTATTGCTGAAGCTTGGCTTGGTCACCCTGTATTCCAGGATAAAGAAGGTCGTGAGTTAACAGTAAGAAGAATGCCAGCATTCTTTGAGACTTTCCCAGTTATCCTTGTGGATAAAGATGGTATTGTTCGAGCTGATATCCCATTCCGACGTGCTGAGTCTAAGTACAGTATTGAGCAAGTTGGTGTAAGTTGTAACTTCTACGGTGGTAAGCTTAACGGTCAAGTATTTACGGATGCTCCAACTGTTAAGAAGTACGCTAGAAAAGCTCAACTAGGTGAAGTTTTCGAATTTGATAGAACAACTCTAGAATCTGATGGTGTATTCAGAAGTAGCCCTCGTGGTTGGTATACTTTTGGACACGCGAACTTCGCTTTACTATTCTTCCTTGGACACCTTTGGCACGGAGGTCGTACTCTATTTAGAGACGTATTCGCTGGTATTGGTACAGAGGTTATTGAGCAAGTTGAATTTGGTGCTTTCCAAAAACTTGGTGATAAGAGTACTAAAAAGACAGGTATTGTTTAATCAAAAGCCTCGGATTTTTTTTAAAGTTTATATTTAAATTAAAAAATGGAAGCATTAGTATACACATTTCTACTAATCGGAACTCTAGTTGTAATTTTCTTTGCAATTTTCTTTAGAGATCCGCCTAGAATTGTTAAAAAGTAATTAGGTTTAACCAATTTACAATTGGTCTTGCATAAAAGAATTTGAAAATGAAAAATCATTCGCTTTTAAAGCGAATGATTTTTCTACTCAAATTTTTTAATCTTCATGCTCTTCAAAAGGATCCCTAAGTTCTTTCGATACAGGGCCAAACGCAGTGTATACGGAATACCCTGTGATCCCAAGAAGAAGACCAGAAATAAAAATACTTAAAATAGTTGCGGTTTCCATATAAATATAGTTGTTTGACAAGTTGTAAAAAAAAACAAAAACTTGCTTTATAATATATATTATGAGCCTGATTATATATTTGTACTATTAAAATATCTTTTAAGTTAAAACTATGGCATTAAGAACAAGATTAGGGGAAATTCTAAGACCACTTAATTCTGAGTACGGTAAAGTATCACCAGGATGGGGTACAACACCAGTAATGGGCGTATTCATGGGTCTATTCTTAGTATTCCTAGTTATCATTCTACAGATTTACAACTCTTCAATTATTCTAGAGAACGTGGATGTAGATTGGATGACGGTTAGCTAAATTCCAAATTATTGGAGAGTATTTACTACTTAATAAGTAAATACTCTTCCTTATTTTGATAAATAAATACATTAGATGATGGGTAAAAAATCTGTTTTTTATAAATTACTTTTTTATTATTTCTTTAAAGTAGAAAAAAAGATTTGTAATTTAAACCCTGTTCTAGTATTCTTTATATAAGAAACATATATGCGGACGTGGCGAAATTGGTAGACGCACTAGATTTAGGTTCTAGCGAGCACCCCTCATGAGAGTTCGAGTCTCTCCGTCCGCAATTATAGGAATAAAAAAAAGAAATTACACTTTAACCAATTAAATATTGGTTAAAGTGTAGTTTTTTAACATTCTAAAGGTTGCCTCGCTTAAAATATAAAAGAAAAATAATGGCAGGGCCAGAAAGAAGTACTAACGCAAGTGACGTTAATTGTGCAATAACATTCCAGTTAATCATCTTTATAAATTTGAAATTTTTATTTTAGTAAGTTAAACCTAAACTGCGGGTTGTCTCACTTCCTAAGTATACACGTACACTTAAGAAATCAGTTGGACATGCTGTTTCACAACGTTTACATCCAATACAATCCTCTGCACGGGGAGCAGATGCAATTTGCCCAGCTTTACAGCCGTCCCATGGTACCATTTCTAGTACGTCACAAGGACAGGCACGAACGCACTGAGTACATCCGATACAAGTATCATAAACTCTTACACTGTGTGACATATGAACTGTCTATATTTAAAGAAAAAATAGGGTTTCGATTTGAATTACACTCTTATATACAATTATAACTAAATTTATTATTTATAAATAAAGAACTTTTAATTTTTGGTCCTTCTAAGTTAGTGCAGATATTTAAACGAAAACGATTAATACAAAACGACGTAATCTTTTTTATTACTATTATTTCTTTATAAGGTTAACTATCTTTTATATTACCCCTTTGCAAAATCGCCTTTAGAGATTACAATTTGTAGTATTATTTTATAATAGAAGGCTAAGGCGATATGGCCAAGTGGTAAGGCAGTGGATTGCAAATCCTCTATCCCCAGTTCGAATCTGGGTGTCGCCTTAATAAAATGGGGGTATGGTGGAATGGTAGACACAACAGACTTAAAATCTGTTGACTTAATCAGTCGTGAGGGTTCAAGTCCCTCTACCCCCATTAAAGATTATCTCAAACTAGTAAAAAACAGTTAATTTTAACGTTTTAAGCTATAGAGTTTAAATAATTGCTTGCAGAAGTATTTATTTTTTTCTAAAATTGAATTAATTACTAAGCTAGAAAAAATTAAAGCTATGAAAAAAGAACTGGAATTATACGAACTTATTTTACTTTTAAAGTTTACATCTACGGAAGCTGAAACGAATGAAAAAATTCAGCTTTATAAAGATTTTCTCACTGAGAAAGGAAGCCAAGTAATGGTAAAAAACCAAGGTAAGAGATCTTTAGCTTACCCAATCAAAGGTTTTGATACAGCAACTTCAGTTCAATTAGTTTATCTTGGTAATGGTGAATTAATTAAACAAATCAACACTGTAATTCAACGTGATGAGACTGTATTAAGAGCTATTACAACTAAATTAATGGATGAAAGCCTATCAAAACTTTTTGCATAAGAAAAAGCAAATGAGTTTTAATAGATTGAACCGAGTAATATCTATAATCCTTGGTTAAATATAAGACGTAATATATATATATTTCCGATAAGTATAATGTGCACCTTTTTGTTACAACATAGAAACCGATAGATAACCAAATGTTTTAAATTAAGGTGCACAGCTTGTGTAAAAAGACTTTTGTTTATTATCTCAAGTAAATTGTTTGTTACGTAATATTACTAAATAAAATTTATTTTAAATATTTGTAATAAAAATCCGGCTGGATGTTTATAATAATATCTTTAACAGGAAATTAATTCCTGGGAGGTTTTTAAGACCACAAATATTTTCTTAAACAAAATTTAATCATGACTACAACTTTACAACGTCGCGAAAGCGCAAGCTTCTGGGAGCAATTCTGCGCATGGATCACTTCAACTGAGAACAGACTATACATTGGTTGGTTCGGTTGTCTAATGTTCCCTACTCTACTTACAGCTATCTCAGCTTACATTATTGCTTTTATCGCTGCACCTCCAGTAGATATCGATGGTATCCGTGAGCCAGTTGCTGGTTCTCTACTTTACGGTAACAACATCATCTCTGGTGCAGTAGTACCAAGCTCAAACGCTATCGGTGTTCACTTCTACCCAATCTGGGAAGCTGCTTCAATTGACGAATGGCTTTACAACGGTGGTACTTACCAACTAGTTGTATTCCACTTCTTCATTGGTGTATGTGCTTACATTGGTCGTGAGTGGGAGCTTTCTTACCGTCTAGGTATGCGTCCATGGATCTGTGTTGCTTTCTCTGCTCCAGTAGCAGCTGCAGCTGCAGTATTCGTAATCTACCCAATCGGTCAAGGTTCATTCTCAGATGGTATGCCTCTAG
>Ga0209092_10000390_pt1 | contig 42615 bp, 43 predicted proteins | sample FraStrMetagenome_FD_187446 | JGI IMG/M metagenome (GOLD analysis project Ga0209092, IMG submission 187446) | Marine eukaryotic phytoplankton communities from Arctic Ocean - Fram Strait ARC3M Metagenome (SPAdes) (version 2) | ecosystem: Environmental > Aquatic > Marine > Oceanic | place: Fram...
ACTTCCCATCGTTACTTGTAATAACATATTACCAGAAGTAATTGTTGCATCGAATGTTGCTAATGAAGAACCAGTAAATACTGTTCCGTATTCTGTTAAATATACTGTTGTGCCATCATGAATAGCATTTAATTCAGTCGAATGATAGCTACTACCTTGTGTGATTTGTACTTGATATTTAACTGATCTATATGTAGCAACTGCATGTGTAGATATAGTAGTTGCACTGGTTGAACTAATAGAAGTACTATCAGATCTTACATAAGAATTACCAACTATGAAATTAGAATTACCATCCCATGATGGTCCACCAGTACTTAATTTAGCTGGTGTAACTGTTCCATCACTTGGTGTTCCTATTCCATTTACACTTGGAATAACAACTTCGATTGATGTTGTGTTTGGTGGTACATTACTTGAACCAAAATCTAATGTAGTACCACTAACCGTGTATTGATCATGATTCTGATATACACCGTCCCAGAATACTTGTAAGTAGTTTTCATTTGGTGGTGTAAATGGTAATGTATATTGGTATGCAGTTCCGTTACCAGTTTCAGTATGAATTGTAGGAGATGTTCCAACTACTCCAGCACCAATGTGATGTACAACAACTTCTTGACCTGCAACAATACCAGCATCAAATACTAATGAATTACCAGTAAGCGCATATGAATTTTTATTCTGATATACACCTTCAATAAAACATATAAGTTCATTTTCAGAAGATGGTGTTTCAGTTAATGTATAAGTTAATAATGCTGAACCTGATCCTGAAGCTGTAAAGAAATCAGTTGTAAATACTGAACCACTTCCACCAGCAATTGTAATCTTATCGTTTGTAGCATCATTAGTTAATACAATACCTGCACCAGCTTCTAATGTTAATGTATCATTAGTAGAATCTGCTGCAACCGTGGTTTGACCACTTACTGCAATATTACCAAATGCGTTAGCACCTAGTTGATTATTTGTAATGGTAATAGTATCAGTACTAGCATTAGTTGTTAATGCTATACCTGCACCGGCAGCAAGAGTTAAAGTATCTGCTGTAGTATCTGCTACGACACTTGATTGTCCTGATATAGCAATTGTTTTAAATGCGTTATCTCCAGCAAGTCCCCAACTTAAGTTTCCTGAACCATCAGTCTTAAGAGCATATCCTGCTGTTCCATCTGCATCTGGTAAAACCCATATTTGGTCAGCAGATAAAGCGGGAGCTTCAAAGCCAACATAGTTAGACCCTTCATAGAATCTTAATTCTTGATTACTACCATCTAAATGTAAGTTACCACCAACGAATAAGTTACCATCAATATCGCCATTACCAGAAACGTCTAGTGTTACTACATCCAATTCACCAGTTAATGTTAAATCTTGTTGAGCTGTAATAGCACCAACCATTGCTACAGTTTCTATCACAGCACCATTGGCAGGTGCAGTATCCATTGTAAGTGTTACGCCAGCAGTAGTATAATCTGTTTTCTGTTGATATACACCATCAATATAAACTAATAAGTTATTTTCAGAAACAGGAGCAGTTGTAAGAGTAAATGCATCTGTCGTGCCGTCACCAGTATATTGATTTACTACAGAGTTACCAGTTCCTATGGTTCTATAATAAGCAATAATTTCTATTACATTACCTGATGCTATTGCGTTTACAAATGTTATTGTAGAAGTATTTGTTTCTGCATAATCAGTTGTTAGTTCTTGTTTAATACCATTTAGATAAACATCAGCTGCACCAAGTGTATAACTTAATGTATTTGAATTATCATCTGATCCACTGAATGCTGTTGTACTTCCTGTAGTAGTATATTTAAATACTTTTCTAATATCACTAGAAGCAGCAGCTCCACCACCACTACCTGAAGATGCAAAGGTAATAGAATCACCACTTGCATTTGTAGTAAGAGTCATATTAGACCCAGCTACAAGAGTAAGAGTATCAGTTGCAGTATCTGCTACAACATCTGATTGTCCTGAAACCGAAATCGTTTTAAATGCTTCACTTACTGTACCGGTACCAGGAATAGTAATTGTTTTAGTTGCACCAGTACCAGTTGCAGTAACCCCAGCACCTACAAAGTTTAATGTGGCAGCTGCAGTTGATAGAGATGAACCTTCCTCTTGTACAGTTATTGCAGAACCACCAGCTCCGCCATCTGCTGCCGGTGCCCATTCTGAACCATTCCATTTTAATACTTGTCCAGAAGTTGGAGAAGATGTACTAGTATCTACATCAGATAAATCATCTATACTTGCCGCTGCAATTCTAGCATCTGCTCGAGCATTGGTATAATATAGATTAGTATTTTCTGTTATTGCAGAAGTATTAAGAGTAATATCTGCAGTACCATTAAAAGCGACTCCGGATATATTTCTTGATGTGGCCAATGCAGTTGCAGTATCAGCATTACCTGTTAAGTTACCTGTAACATTACCTGTAACATTACCTGTAACATTGCCAGTAAGATTACCTACGAATCCTTGAGCTGCAAGAGCTTTATTCATTGCAAATCTATTGTTTGAATGAATCCATTTTAATGTTGGTATAGTACCCGATGACCAAGCACCGAATGTAAGTCCTGCACCATCAGTTGCAGCACTTGTGGTTGCTGCTTTAGCAACTGTTATATTTAAATCTTCTACATCTAATGTTGCAACATTTAAAGTTGTGCTTGTTCCATTAACAGTTAAGTTACCAGTGATGATTGTATTACCATCTACTTGTAAATCATTAAATTGAACATTGCTTGTAGTAGCTACTGCTTGTCCTATAGCTATAGAACCATTAGTAATCGTTACTCCAGTGCCAGCACTAATGTGTGCTCGTACTTCTGAAGCACTTGGACCAGTATATGTAATTACACCTGTTGAATTATTATAAGCAAGTGAACCATCTCCACCTGCATCTGTTACTGATATAGCAGAACGAGCATCGGCATCAGCATACATTGTAGGAGTAGTGTAAGACATAACTCCTGTAGAACTATTATAACTTAAATTACCACCAGCCGAAATTGAAGCTCTAGCTCTTGCGTCTGTGTAGTATAAATTAGTTCCTTCTGTTAGATCAGCTGTATCAAATCCAGTTAAATTTCTTGTACTAAAATCCGATCTTCCACCCATGTAACCATGAGCAGAGCATTGATAGTGAAGAGTAATTGGTGTTGAATCTGTGGGTACAATAGTGGTATGAGCACCTGAAACTCCTGGTGTTCCTTGTGAGGTTACGCCTGAAGTATATGCAGTTGTCTTATCTGCTTCGTAATAAAATCTTAACGGATGGCCACTATTTGTTGAATCCGATTGATCAAACTTATAGGTATTACCGGGTATTAAGTGTAAATGCGGTGATTCTATTCCATTTATTTCGTATGCACTACTAGAACCAGACCCATGATGAGCATGATCTGTAGTTTTAGTAATGACTTTAACTGTAAGAGTTTGTGTTAAACTTTTTCTTACTTTATGGTATGAATCTGTTGAGGAGCCGACCTGAACAACACTATCTAAACTACCTTCAGTAGTTTTCATGTAGAGTTTACCGTCGTTAGTATTTAACGCCAGTTCTCCTAAATCTAAATTACTAGTAGTTGGAATGGCATTGGCTGTTGCCGAACGCCTGATTTTTATATTCGCTTGTCGTGCCAATTTTGGCTCCTAATTGTTCAATCCCTATATAGGGAAATTAATTTTATGTATCGTTATATAACGATTTACTAATACTATTTATATTAGTAAGTACCACCATCGATGATATTAGAAGCAATAGGTTCATTCGCTGCGTTGAATTGTAATATTGTTCCTGCAACACCAGCATTTGTATTAACTACGTAATTTAAAGCTGTACCACCATTATTAGAAATAATAAAGGATTTACCAGTAAAGCTTCGTACTCCAGTACCACCTTGAGCAACTGTTAGTCCAGTTCCATCAGAAAGAGTTACAGCTCCAGTTAAAGTGGATGTACCACTTACAACTAAGTTATCATCTACAGTTGTTGTACCGCCTGCAGAATCAATTACTAAGTTACCTGATGTAGTATCAATTTCGTTATCAGTAGTAATACCTACTTGGATATTACCTAGATCAGCACCGGTACCATAAATGTTTCCAAATTCAGCATCACTCCATGGAGCTGAAGCATTATCACCACCACTTAAATCTTCATCTTTAGTAAATACAAATCTTTCTGTTTGAATGTCTAGACCAAAGAATCCGTCTAAGACTGAAGATCCATCATGCCATTTAAATCTAACACCACGATCAAGACCATCAGCTGCAGAAGTATCTTTAGCTAATTCAATAACAGGATCTGTTAAAGTAGTAGTAGTTGAATTAACCGATGTTGTAGTACCTAATACTGATAGGTTACCACCTACTGTTAAGTTACCTTGTGTTTGTACAGTATCACCAGCAGCATTACCAAGAGTAACGTTTCCATTTACTTGTAATGTTCCACCGATAACAGTATCACCAGAAGCTTGTGCAACTGTGAAATTGCCAGATCCAATACTTAAAGTTGTACCGTCAAAAGTTAGATTAGCATCATCTTCGATTTCGCCATCAGCACCAGCAATTACAATTCTATTATTAGTTAAGTCTTCAACATTAAGAGATGCTAGTTCAGTTTGACCTGTAACATCTAAATCACCACCAACACTTAAGTTAGTAGTAACACTAATACTATTTGGTAAGCCAATAGTTACTACATTACCAGTTGCTGATGTTTCAATTTCGTTTGCAGTACCAGCAATTGTTAGTGTTTCTTCAGCAGTAGCTGCTCCACCAAATAGATCTATCGCAATAGTTCCACTATCAGTAGTAACACCTAAATCCAATGTATCAATAAATTCTTTAACACCTTGAGCAGTAATAAGCTGAGCATCTGTTGGAGATGCAGGCATTGCTGTTTCAATACTAGTTACTACTTGTCCAGAACCACCACTGGATTCAAGTGCTAATGAACCAATATTAATTTGATCAATGTGTTTATTACCATCTACTATAACAGCACTATTATTAGTTACTGTTCCATGTACATGATCAAGTAAATTTGTAAAGTATTTACCACCAATAATATCTACATTCGATACAAATCCTGTTCCAGCATCTTCAGCACCTGTACCAATGTAAAGTCTATCACCATTATTAGTCTGCGTTCCAGCAACATATGAGTATGCAAGCTCGCCTGATTTAATATTAGCTGGGGCGGTGGTTGTTGACCCCGTAGTTAATATTTTTATTCTTGTTAAGTTTGCCATTAATATGTTCCTCCACTAAGGCTTAAATTTTCGTTGTCTAATTGTGTAGACATTTTATATTTTCCAGTAGTACCATCAAATATCATCATGGCACCGTCAGTTTGTCCAGAAGTATCTACATCAGCAATGTCAGACATAGCAACACTAAACTGGCCAATTGCAAGCTTTTTAGCTACTAATTGGTTTTGGTTAGACTGTACTTTTGCTTTAATAGTCGGCATGTTATCTTGTAACTCCCGGTGTTATCTCCACTTGTCCCTCTACTACTCTAGTAATTATTCCAGCTTGATCTGTAATTTCTACATCATACACATATCTTCCAGCGCTTAAAGCACCTGTCTGAGTCGGTGTTAAAGATATTTGTAATCTTCCGGTCAGCGCATTAGCTACAATTGCTGTAAAAGGTGTGCTTGTTGTAGAATCATATGTCTTTCTTAATTGGCCAGCAACAGTATAACCCGTTAAATTCAACGCGTTATCATCAGATGCAGTACAATCAATACTTGCAGTAAAAGTTGTACCTTGATCAATTGTTAAATTCGATATAATTGCCACTACTTCACTTCCTTATAAACTATTTATACTTTTTAAACTTTCTATCTCAGCTTTCATTTCTTTATTTTGTTCAGTTAATTCTTTAACTGCTTCAATAAGTAATGCAGTTAGTTTTTCGTATTTAACTGCTTTAAAGCCATCTTCTCTGGTTTGCACAAGTTCTGGTGCTACTACTTCTACATCTTGAGCAATAACTCCAATATCGTGTCCTTCATAAACATCTTGCTTATCATTCCAATCAAACTCAACACCTCTTAGTTTAGATACTTTCTCTAAAGCTCCATCGATAACTTGTACATTATCTTTTAATCTTTCATCAGATGAATAATAAGCAACAATATCACCGGTTGATCTAATTAGTCCAAATTGAACAGTATCACTAGTTCTTACATACTGATTCATGTTGTTTGAATATGTATTACCAGCAAAAGTAGTATAACCTGCACCGTTGGTTAATTGGTTAGTATTTGTTGGTATAGTAGGTTTACCTGTTAGATTAGCATAAGCATATCCACTACAAGAAGCTAATGCTGCAGTAATATTTGGTGCATACAATCTAGCTTGATTACCATTCCAGTAAAATGATGCATGACCATTAACCATTTTACTAGTGCCACCAATATCTGAAGCTACTCCTAGAATATGATAAGCAACATTCTCTGTTGTTCTTTGTACTACTCTAATATTTGTAGCAGTAGTTGCATTACCACTTAATGTTGCAGTGATTGTTCCTGCGCTAAAGTTGCCTGAAGAATTTCTTGAAACAATCTGGCTACCAGTATTAGCAGACGTATGAGTAGTAGTTGCTGAGTTGGCCTGATTTGTAATTGATCCTGCACTGTTAGCATAATCTACTCGGGTGCCGTTTGGATGATTAGAATCAATTTTCCAATATGCTCCATCCCAGTTATTTGTTAACCAATAAGTCCCATTATGAGAAGTAGACATAAACTTCATCGAACTGCCTGCGGTCGTTGCTGAGCCTGCGGTTGTTGCCGATGTTGCTGTAGATGAGTTACCAGAACAAGCAGCTGCTATAGTTGCACTTGATGCGTTACCTAATAATGACCCTGAAAAACTAGAAGCGGTTATTCTATTGTAATGCGCATTAATTTTTACTTCATCAGTATAATACGCAGTATTTCCTGATCTCCAAACTATAGGATACTCAGCATTTGAATCACTATGATTCATTGCTACATTAGAAGCTATTCCAGAAAAGTTTGCACAAACTAAAGTATTACTACTAGCATTAAAATATATTGCGTTATCTGCGTATAATGCTTCATTTCCATTTTGATCATCAGCTTTGGAACATCCGACAATAGCGTAACTTGTATTATTATCTGTTTCTGTAACATAAACTTGAGATGCAGAACTTGCATTACCACTCAATGCACCAGTAAATGTTCCAGAAGTTAAGTTATTTAAACCAGGATTATAGTAGAGTCCTGCATCTGTATCTTTGTATAGAGTCTCATATCCATTATATCCATCATTAGTTTCTCCAAATATTAATCTGTAGTTTGATTGAGCAGCTGTGCCAGTTACATATACTTGAGATGAAGTGCTTGCATTACCTTGGAAATTTGCGCATTTAATTGTATTAGTACTTGATTGATATGTTAAACCAGCGTCTGCATAGAATGAAGAATTACCACCACCTGAACCTACAATCCAGGTCATTTCTCTAAAGGTTCCATCGGTGTCATTTGAAGTTACATAAAGCTGTGATGCTGAAGCAGCATTACCTGTTGTTGAACCTGAACTACCACTTACATTACCAGTTACATTGCCCGTTACATTACCAGACAAAGGACCATTAAATTGAGTAGCTTGGATATGTCCATTTGCATTTGTTCTTACAACTACATTTGAAGTAACAGCAGCACTAGAGGTTTCTGTTTCTTGAACAAATCTACCATCAAGGTCTATTGTATCTATTGCTGTTATGTGACCATTTGCATCAACTGTAATATCTTCAATGACAATACCATTATTAGCACCGCCGTAATTACCAGATAAAGTTGATGTATCATCATGGCTAAAGGTTATTACATTATTAGTTGCGCTATAAGATACTCCTAAAGCATTACCAGCTTCAAAAGAAACTCTTTCGTCATCAGCAATATTACCTTGATCAGTACCACCTACAGTTAAGAACCAGCCTGAGTAACCATCTAAAGCATTTGTAATTGTAACTTCAATATCGTCACCATTTACAACTGATCCTAAACTTATTCCAGTTCCAGCTTTAAAGTCTAATGTTTTTGTTCCAGATAAACTGGCAACATCAGATCCATTTACTTCTATACCAGGAGATCCTTGTGTTGCATCTGATAGTAATGGAGATCCATCCATTTCCCATCTATCTGTGCCGAAGTTATATACAATTGAATGCGAACCAGTTACTCCTGAAGCTGGTGTTGGGTGAACACCGGTAGATGACCATGTTCTATTACCACCACCTTGATTGATTACAGCATTAGATAAACCACTAAATGTTCTAGTTTCTAATCCAAAACCACCAGATGTAGGTTCATTAGTATTTCCTAAATCGCTTCCAACAAGAATTAAAGTATCTTCTACTTCTAATGTTGCAGTGCTTAATGTTGTTTGAGTACCATTAACGGTTAGATTACCTGTGATAGTTAAATTACCAGGTATGGCAACAGTATCACTAGATCCGTTACCTAGTGTAGTATTACCATTAACATTTAAATTTCCATGAGTAACTAAATTACCAGATATATCTGCATTACCATTAATATCTAATGAGCCAGCTTCCATTTCACCAGAAATAGCTACGCTGTTAGGTAATCCAACAGTAATTGATCTTCCATCATCACCGGTATTACCTGAAACTGTTACTTCATTGGACGTTCCTACGACTGAAGCAATATAATTACCTGATGTATCTGTTCCAAGAGCTACTGAATTAGCTTGAACAGTAGTACTAATATTAATATCACCTAAGTTAGTAACGGTAGCTGAACCTGCAACATCGCCACTTAATTGAACTACAAAGTCTCTTGGATTAATATCAAAGTTTTGGTTTGTAGCATCCCATGATACTACTATATTATTTTCTACATTATTATCAAATAAATCTTTAGCATTATAGAATGTTACAATGTCTGCAGTGTTATCTGATTTATCATCTGCCATACCTCTAAGTTGCCAAGCTCTTTCTGGTGTAGAGTTTACTAGTGTTTCATTCCACAATAATCTTACATCATGCTTAGGATTACTACCAGTTAAAGAAGTTCTATCAACCTGTAATCCTTGAATGTTTACATTTGAGCCTGATGCGGCAGTAGCATTTAAGTTAACAAAGGCTGATCCAAAATTAGCAACACCACCTGCAGCTGAGAACAATGCAGTAGTATTTGAAAAGTCTACTGAATCACCCGTAAAGGTTATAGTACCGGTAATATTTTGATTAGTACCACCTGCTAAATTTTTATTTAAATGATTTGTATCAAGCGTATTGATTTGTGTTTCGTGCTCGTTAATAGCTCCAACTAAATCATTAGATACTGTAGTAAGATCAGTAGCAACTAAATTATTACTTGTCCCTCTGATACCTACTTCTAATTCATTAATAGCATCTTTAAAATTAGATGAATTAGTACTTAATGTATAATTACCATTAGTTCCTCTTGCAGCAGTTTCAATTTCATTAATAGCTCCGGACAGTGTTGTTGCATCTGTTCCGAGAGTAGCTGAACCTTGCTTTAGATCCAATTCATTAATTGCTAAAGTAAAGTTAGTTGCCGAAGTTGTAAGGTTATTATAATTACCTGAAGCGCCTTGTAGTTCTACAATTCCAGCAGAAGCATTTGTTGCAACATAACCAGCAGCATTGTTGATAGTATTATGATCACCAAGTTCTACTCTTAATTCTCTAAGAGCAGCAGAGATATCTCCAGCAGAAAGACCAGTAAAAGTCATATTACCAATATCTGTTTCATGCTCTCTTATAGCATCTCTTACATTCTGTGCTGTAGTAGTTAATGTGTAGTCACTATTACCAGCTCTTAATACTGTTTCAATTTCATTAATAGCTGCAACTAAATCATTAGCATTTGTGCCAATTGTATAGTTACCTGCACTTCCTCTTACTGCAGTTTCTAATTCATTAATAGCACCAACTGCATCTGCAGTATGTGTAGTACCAAGTGAAGCATGATTTCCAAGTTCTACTCTTAATTCTCTTAAGGCAGCAGAAATATCAGTGCCAGATAAACCAGTAAAAGTCATGTTACCAATATCGGTCTCATGTTCACGGATAGCATCTCTAAAGTTTTGAGCAGTTGTACTTAATGCATAATCAGAGTTACTACCTCTTGCAGCAGTTTCAATTTCATTGATAGAAGAAACAATATCAGATTTATCAGTTGTTCCTAAAGAAGTAATCTCACCAATATCATCTTGAATTTCAGTAATAGCGTCAATAGCATTAGTAGAAGTAATTACTACATCATCACTAGTTGGAATTGTATGCAATTCTATAGCATTACCAATTGAGATGTCAGTACCTGAAAACGCGCTTATAGCACTTGCAGCAATTCTATTAGCAGCATCAGTATGAGGAACACCAGCATTTTGTGTAGTAACAAATGAGCCACTATGTGATTTAAATAAAAGCTCACTTGAATTAGCTTTATATAGTACTCCAGAGAATCCACCAGATTGAGTAACAGTAGCACCTTCAGTAAATGAAGATGGAATACTTGGTGAGCCAGTCAATACTACTCTTGAAGATATATTTGGTACGTGAAAACCGTCTTGTCTTAATTCTTGATATGCAATAACAGAATCTTGATCGGCTTTTACATAACCAACTTTATATGATTCACTTACAAGTCTTACTAATTTATTAGCAGCAAGAGTATCTGTAGAATACTTAAGTGGCAATGAAGCATCAAATGAACCGGTAGTATTCTTTAAAGAAATCTTATTAACATTAGTATATTGAATTATACCAGTAAAGCTTTCACTTCCGGATGACCCTTGATATACTGTAATCCCAGGTAAAAAGCTAGAAGGAATTGTAGGAGATCCAGTTAAAATAATAGTTGCTGGAGCATCAATGGCTTCTTCTGGCTTAAGTTCAAATCTTAAGTTTTTATTACCAGCATCGTTATCGTATACTGAAAATACAGATTCACTCGTACTTGAATAAGTATATACCTTATCAGTTAATCTGGCGTCGAGCTGATCAACATCTCCTAAGTGATGTGAGACTTCATTAGTTTTCTGTCTCCATTGTTCTAGAGTATTATTTTTTACAACTTTTGATTCGTTATTTGCCATTATTTATTTACCAACTTTTTAACTAATTTAGTAAGTTCAGCAATTTCGTTTTTCATATCTACAATATCCTTAGATTGCTGTTCATCTACTTTCCGTTTTTCTATTTGAGCTAAGCGATGTTCATACGCGCTTGTACTAGTATTTATAACTGCTCCACTCGCTAAATCCTTAATATAATCTGGATTATCTTTTATTTTTAATGTTTTTTTAGTTGCCATATTATGTTGCCGCCACTGCTCTAAAGTCTTTTACTGTTGGGACATTAGAAGTATTAGAAGATCTTAAAACAATCTTAAACGCAAAAGATCCAAACTTACCGATTGTAGGATCAATCACATAATGAACTTCTCCATATCCACCACCATCATTAGTAATAATTTCTGATTCTGGAGAAGCTGCAATCCAAGATAGATTATCAAAATCAGCATCATCACCACCGGCTAGTACTTTAAAGTATAGATCTATATTAGAACCAGAAGGTTTATTAGCATTAATAAATACATCTAGTATGTCAGCTTCATTATTAAGATCTACTCTCTTTGTAACATATCTATTAGCATTTGAAGTACCACTTGCCGCAGTATCTGCGACATAAGATCTACCGTTTGCTGTACTTCCATATGCAGATTGATTTGAAGTAGCATCATTTAATCTATTACTTACTGTTGTAACTGAACATCTATTTAAATCAATAACAGGAGATAGCGTACTAGTACCTGCAAGATTTGCTGTAATTACTAATGATTTATTGCCCGCTGAGCTTGTAACATAAGTAGTTTCATTAATAGTAGAAGCAACAGTAAATGGTGCGTTAAAATCATTATTAGAATTAGCTAGAATTCCTCCAACCACAACTTGACTATATGCACTTTCAGCACCATCAACTGATTTACCAGTTTGGCCTTCCATCGTTAATCCAATAGCAGTTCCAGGAACTTCTAATGTTTGAATTTGTGGAATAAGAGTATTATATTGATTGTTTTCTGTAGCAGTAATTCCAGTACCACCACCATCAATTAATACTGCTGAAGCTGTACCAGTTACTGTGATTGCGTAAGAATCTAATTCTATAGAAGCTCCAATAATATCATGAGTTTTATTTATATTTGCTGCAGTAATACCATTGACTGTTCCGCTTTGGCCAGCAATAGTTACTTTATTATTTGCACCATACATTCCATGATTAGGATGTTTAACTCTAATAATACTATTTCCGCCAGATGCTGATAAGTATGTAAATGGATTAGTTCTAAGAGTTCTAGGTGGAATACCATCATTAGTTAATTTTAATGTAGCACTAGTAGAAGTAAAGTTTGCTCTATATAAAGTAAACTTAAGATCTTTAGTTTGCTCTGGTGTCCATGTTGAAGCATTTTGGGATGTAAAGAATACACCATTATAAGGTTGCTTAGTGACTCTATTATCAGAATTCTGTAAATCAAATCCACCGGTTTCAGCAATAAATACTTTGTATTCGTCTGATTGAGATATTAGAACAATACAATATTCTTGATCTTGACCAAGATATACTGGATAATCAAATGTGATAGTAGTAGCTGATGAACCATTTACAGAAGTTGATATCGAACTAGGATATACATTGACATCTGTTCCTGGAACAATTTGTTGTGTAGGTATACCATTCTCTACTGAACGTATAGAAACGTTTAATGGAATATTAGTGTCTTTAGATTGAACAAACAAGTCTAATTTAGTTACAAATAATCCACCTGCTTGATCAACAATAAAGGTTTGAGCCAATGGATCTACCCATGTAACTGGTGTAGTAAATGATGTTATGTTAGTTTCTGTTACAACTCTATCATCGCTCAATTCTGTAGTTACAAACTTAGGTACTTTAGTAGATTGAATTACATTTTCTTTAACCTCAAGTAAACCTTGAGCATGATATAATGCTTCTGCAAATGTTGATTCAGTATCTTTATCATTTGTAGTTGAGTCAGTTAATCTAAATTCTCTTGTACCTGTTTTAAATTTAAGAGCAGAGTTGCGAGGAATAATAAATGATCCTTCACATCTACCAGCGCCATCTGTTATAAGATCAGTATTTGATGGGTGAGCTGTTTCGCCTGAATATCCAACTATATTTGTTTGATCTGAAAATTCTTGATAAGATTCTTCTGCACAGTAATTAGTTACGTCAGAACCATTAAAGAAAGCAAACACTTTAGTATTTGGTTTCATAAGTTCAGCTTTAAAGAATATCTTTCTTGAACGTATGAATGGTACAAAGTTTGTTTCCACAACTCTTGAACCTAATTCTTTCAATTGAGTATCTGGTACTACAGTTGTTCTTAAGCCGGATCTAGCTTGATTTGAAGTAGTAGTCGTTGCTGTAGTAGTTGTTACACCGCCTGTTCTAAATCCACCACCTCTTCTTGGACCATCCCACCAGTTGTTTCCACCGCCTTCTCCACCAATAATATTAAAGCCACCACCTCTACCAGCTCCGCCACCACCACTTGTAGTAGTACTGACTTCAGTTCCAGTCCAGTTTGTTTCCCATTCGTTCCAAACCGTACCAAGTACTCCTGACTCTTCAGCCATAAATACTAATTGATCATACACGCCTTCATCATCGATAATAACATCTGGTCTTACTTCAGTATCTTTCCATTCATCAGATTCAGGAGATAGTTTAACTTGGCCACCCCATGAAAAGACATTATATGGATTAACGAATTCAGATGTAGTTGCATAAGGTTGTTTTGCAAATTCAGCATGACCAAATGGTAGTGTTACAATTGAACCATTTTTAACGGCAGTACCTGGTGCTGCAGCATGTCTAATTAAGTTAACATTATCTTCAAAAAACTTAGGTCTTAAAATACCATTAGATTTATCAATTGCAACTGCATAATCTGGATGAGAAACATTACCAACGTTATGCCCATAGAATCCATCAACCAAAAATCCATTCTTAAGTCTTTCATTTGATCCATCAAATATTTGTGTATTAGAAGCTTCTTTTTCTAATAGAGATAAAGAAGTATAGTACTCAAGATTTTTAATTCTTTTATCAAGAGAACCAATATCTCTCATAGTGTATCTTTTATTTTCTACGGTCTGTGGAATAAGATCTGATGGCCCAAAAATATATGGTCTAAATTTAAGATTGTATATAACCATTGCATCATTAGGATCATCTGGAGATTTAGGATTTCTATCAGCAACACCGGATGCTACTTTAAACTCTCCTTCTCTTGTAATGAATAACTTATCAACTCTAGGAAGATAGTGACTTACGTCAGTTAAAAGTATTGATCCAGGCTTTGGAGTATCTGCGTTTTGAGATCCTGTTCCTGCTGTAAATACTGTATCGGCTGTGAACGATCCTGCTGTAGCTTTAGTAGGTCTAAAGTCTATAGCATCTCTTAATTCTACTGAACCCTTAATACCATTAAAGGTTGGAATAGTTTCGTACTCAGAAGCATCATATGAATTTACTGTAAAGTAATCTCCATTACCATGCTGGTAATATTCAAAGCTAACTACAACTGCAGTACCATCAGCAATTCCAGCAATAGGTATTAATTTACCTTCGCCATAAAAGTTGTCTCTTTGACCATTGTCTAAAGTAAAGTCAGATAATTTGTCTACGCCACCAATTGTGATTACTGTGACTCGTTTAATATCTGCTTTATCTAGTGGAATGTGTCCAGTAGATGATGAATAAGTAAATGATTGATTACTTACTGTTTGTTTTGTTTTTGTCTTAAGACCAGTACTTGTTTTTTGTACTGAGAAAATTACTTGAGCGTGTACATTATCTGCAGCTCCAGTAATAGTACCCCCGACGTTTTGGATTGTTAGTGTAGTTGCACCAACTGAAGTTGTAACATTTCCAGCATCTACAATTTCAGGATCATTGCCACCAACAGCAATTAAGATATCTGAATTTGATTGCAATGTACCACCAAAGTTATTAAAGGATACTGTAGCACTTGTTCCGTTGCCACTAAATGTTCCTTGTACTCTTTGTCTTGTTACAAACCTAGGTGGATCAGCTGGAGTTGAATCTAATAAAGATTTAACAGCAGAGAATGGAAGCTTAAATACTAATCCATTGTTACCTGTATCGTATCTAACACCGGTGTTAGTTAGAGTAGCTGAAAAATCTTGCCCTGAAGCATTTGATTGTGTTATAGTAGTAACACTACTAAATGAATTAGATCCAGTCATTGTAATATCAAATAGATATACATGCAAGATAGCACTAGTAAATTTTTCAACACCTCTTATTCTACACGTACCGATTGTGGCTGCACCACTATTTTTTAAACTAGCTGTTGCATAAGCACCTGAAGTACCACCAATATCTGGTAGTCCGTTCATACCTGAAGCATTAACTTTTACATAATTACCAAGACCTAAGTTTACACTTTGCTGATTTTCATTTACGAATTCTCTTGGCTTATCAACTGCTACGTATTTAGTAGCAAGATTTTCAATTCTATGTCCTTTAACATATGATACAGAAGGTTCTACACCAACTGCAAGCTTAGTAGCAACTCCACCATTTGCTGCTGTTAGATAACCGCCATTGCCAGCTTCATCATCTAAATGTTCTCTAATATCAAGAGTGTATGGTCTTACAGCATAATCGCCTGACTCTTCATGAGTTCTTCTAGCTAATCTTGAACTTAATTCTGTTCCACCAGTTTTATCTGTAGTTTCAACTTGTACAACTCCGTTATCTATTTTCATTAATAGAATATAATTAGAGTATGTAGTATTAGGAGCAGTTAAAGATTCTTTAATTAACGTAGTATTAATTTTATATCTATGAGCACCAGGAGCTGCAAAATTTGGAGTCCCTTGAGCATTATCATTAAGTGAACTATCTGAAGCACTATCTAAATCAAACGTTTCTGCAACATTTAAACCAATAATATAACTTGGTGTATTTGTATATTTGTCTAGAATAATAGACTGCCCTGCAACATAAACAAAAGTTCCTGCTATAAAATAAGCACCTTCTTCTATGTTAGCAACTGAGCCTTGTCCAATTGGATTAACTGATGAAGCTCCAACTTTACCATAAAGAGCTGTTCCGGCATCGTTAACAAATACTTCGTCAGCTACAAATTTTTCAACTGTTTTATCAGAGCCACCCGCATTAATATATCTAATATATAATGTATTGGGTTCTGAACCTGTAGCAGTTACTGCATTTAATACTAAAGCAGTAATTTGATTACCACTATTAGAAGTACCGGTAATCGTTGATCCGATCAATGAACTTAAATTAGCTGATTGATAAGTTGTACCATAAGTTGTTGAGGAATGAGTAAATGAAGCATTAGTTAATTTAATAAAGTCGTATTCAGTATTGATAGTAACTTTACCACCAATAACTCGTGAACCATCTTTAAAATTATACTGTCCTAATTTATCTAATTGAGATTGAAATGCAGTTTGTAACTGAGTCAATTCTCTCGCTTGTACTGCGTGACCAGGCCTGAATTGAATACGATGATAATTTTTAGTCTCATCGAAATCGTCATAGTATGGCGCAATGTTATAATTCTTTACTCGTGTAATTCCCATTTTATTCCTCTTTAAATTCTAATTTCTAGAATTCGACAATTAATTTAATGTCTTCAATCTGTGATGATGATCTATTAATAGGATCTCTATTTTCTAAGAAGATCAATTGACCACTATTTCTTTTAACTTCAGATCCATATCCATTTGCAATAGTACCAAACGCATCACTCGTATTTAATGTAGCACTACCACCATTAGGTAAAGTACCTGCTACTGTATCTCCAGATACAAAGTTAGCATATCCAGTCTTTTCATTTTGGTAATAATACAATACTTTATTAGAAGTATCAATTTCTACAATATAAGCTTTAGCACCACTTGTTGAACCAGTAAGTATTTGATCAACAGCAAATCCAGTAAGAGAAGCACCACTATCTAAAACTAAAGCTCTTCTAGCTCTAAGTGTAGAGGCTGAAGCAATAACATCAGATGCAAAGTTTTGTGGATTTTTAATAAGAGAGATTTGTCTGAAATCTTGTCCTACCGTTAAGTCACCACCTTCTGAACCAGAAAGCTGTGTATTAATAGCTACAAAGAAAGCTCCAAGTTCTGAAATGGGATCTGTTCCATGACCATTAGGTGGAGAAATAACTGCTCTTGCTGTGGCCAATGAACCACCACCGCCACTTAATACAATATCAACTACGTTATAATCTGTTCCTTTAGCAGTAACTGTAATAGAAGCTACAGTTTGAGCACTTCCACTTCCGGCCATCACTGCAGTTGCAGTAGCTCCAGTGCCATCACCTGTAATTGTTACAGTTGGTGCTGAGCTATAATCTTGTCCGGGAGCAGTAACTTCGATTCTTTCGATACCGCCAGCATTAGCGTGAGCTTTGGAATTTATTTGAGAAGTTTGGTTAGCATAGTTAACATCAGTTGTTGCAAACCTACCAAAAGTTAATGTACCACTATCAGAAAGTGATTGAGCACTAGATAGAGTAAGCGAAGTTCCACTAATCGCTGAAACTGTAACTGATCCGGAAATACCAGCACCAGTAACTAATTGACCGGTTTTAATATTAGCATTAGCTGCGGCAAGTGTAGCTCCAGTTGAAGAACTTGTAGCTCCGTTTACTGTAGCAGTTGTAGGATAACCTAATGTTTCAACTGGCATGTATGAATTAGTAAGGAATTTTTCTGCAGCAACAACAGTTACTGTATACATATACTTCCACTTATAACCATCTGATTCTGCAGTTGGTTGAGTATTAATATGTACAGGTTCTACTGTTGAAGCACCAGCTCCAGCTTCAATACATTTATAAACTTTAAACTCAGATGTGATAATATAAAAAGCTTTATCATATATAGTAGCATCATCAGAATCCCAACCAACATAAGCTCTACCAGAGGTCCATGTATGTCTAGGTACGATATGAGATACTTCTCCTGCTGTTACTTTTTTCATACCAATCATTTGTTGGTATGCTCCTGCGATGTTGTCAATATTATCTAAAGGAGTGAATGGAGTCGTATCAGTAGTATCACTTGTTGAATTCGACCAAACGTCTGATTTACCGATAGCTACATAAACACTACTAGAGGCCACATCCTCTTTAAAGTTTTGAGCATTGACTACTCTAAATGGTGTTGTTACGATTGCTGTCATTGTTCTATTCCTGCGCTATTATAGCTTTGTTGTTATATCTATTTATAACAGTTCCTGGGAAGCTTTCAATAGTATTTTCACTTAAAAAGCTTATTGGATATCCATTTCTAAACATCCGGTGACTGTCAAAGTTACTTCCTTTTCTGTTAAAGTAATTATTATTTATAAGGGTTCTAAAGTTCTCATCTCCAACCTCTGTTGCAACATGGTTTAAAGATAATATAAGAATCTCTTTTACTTTCTTAGCTCTTTCTTCTGAATGAGTTGGTGAATCAAATCTAACGATAGGATCTACAACATAACCATTACCCTGATTAGTTATTGTGAATCCTAAGATATCGCCTTGGTGGACTTTAATTTCGCCTTCTACTGCTCCTACTCTTAATCCTTCTTCTAATGCTAAATCATCTGTTTCTTCTTGAGCAGTATAATATACATCACTTGGAGATATTTGAACTGTGGCAGTTGCATTTACATTACTCGATAAGAGTACACCATCTGCATCTGTAGCAGTTGGAGGACTAATAATAATACTTGGAGCTGCTGCAAGATGTTTTTCAGAACCACTTTTTATAATATTAGTTAATTTACCATTATTAGAATTTGATGCTGGACTAGCATTTGCTGATGCAAAATTTGCTCCTGCAGCAACAATGGTTACATTATCTATTCTACCATCTATATCAACTTTACAAGTTAATGTAGCATCAGAAATCGATTGGCCTTCTATTGGATCGCCTGTAACTGTAATGGCCGGACCATCAAAAAAGACTTGGCCGTTGACTATTGTTTTTGTAGCTTGGTCTATAGGATATCCAAAACCTGGATTAGCCACACTTACATTTGTTATACTGCCACTAGCATTAAGAGTCAATGATAGTTGACCACTCTTACTTATCTTGCCTTCTGCATTTGGTAAGAAGAAAGAAGAAAATGCTTCAACAAGAAGCGCTACATCTTCTGCGCCAATAACACCAGGTTGAACACCAGGCATGGAACTTAAAGTCTTTCTATTTAATCTTCCGTATAAGTCTTTATATGTATATACAAACCCTGGCTGATTAGGAACAGGTATGGATCCTGTAGAACCTTCTCCAATACCAATATCTAGTTCAACTAAATCTTGTCTAATATTATCACCAAGAGCAGCACGAGTTAATTGAGTAAGAATAAGAATCTCACCAAAGAATACAAACCCTGCTGGATGAACTAATTTGTCAAAGGCCGTTTCCCAGTCACTTAAGTTTTTACCAGTTCTTACTACATAAGAAAACTTCTGATAAAATTTTGAATCTTGTAATTTAATATTATCTGATAAGAAACCTTTGTGATCTAAGTATCTGTTAAGACCAGCATCCCATTTACCAGATGATGGTATTAATGTTTTATCATATGGAAATTCAGTTTCTACACTTTCATTAAAGAGTAGTCTAAAGAATACTTCAATAGAGTCTGATGTTCCCTTGAGCTTATAGAAATCATTGATATTTTTATATAGATTTCTTTTATTAACAGTAAGAGTTCTAGGAATAGCTTGAGCAATTTCTTTTTGCATAAGCTCTAAATAATCTTCTGTGTTCTCATCGATGTTCATTGCTTCTTCAATAGCATTAATAATATAAGAAGGACCAGGCCCAACCCAATAAGTCATAGGTGTTACAAGTTTAGCTGTCTTACCATTATGATCTACATAACCAGCTTCAGTTGGTTTTTTTAATAGAACAGAAAAGGTTTTACCAATTTCAGTAGTACGATCTTTTAATGTACCAGGCAATTCATTACCATTAGATATTTGTACATTAGTTCCTGACAATGGAATAACAGTTTCTGTTTTATCGATATTAGTTATTACAAGGCTTGAACTAGCTCCATCAAAGTCAGTAAAGAATTCGTTGTTATCATCATTAGGATCTAATACTCTAAACACTGCTCTATCAGAAGCGACAAGATCAGTGAAGGTATCGTTTTCTACGTAGATGAACTCTTTCATGTTCATGAATTCGTAGTACTTTTCTAATAACTGTTTAATACCAGTATCACCGGAATCAGTTAATATTTCTTCCGGAATAAGCTGGTCGATCCTAAGATCTTCTTTCGTTTTCTTTTTAAGCGAGCCTACCGATTCTATGTAGTTCGGGTTGCCAGCATCTGATCCATATCCACTCATTATGTGCTCGATCTAAATCTTGAAGTTGTTGTATAATTAATACTACCAGAAGAACCTGATGTTGCAATAGTATCTTTGTCTGCAGACATAGTAGTTCTTGTAGAATCAATTGAAAGTATCTCATCTCTCTTTGGAGCAATGTCTAAAGATTCTGGTGTTACAGAAATTCTAATTGAAGCAGTAGTATCTGGTATAAACGAGTTAAGAGTAATAGTGCCTTCTGTTGGATTGACTACTCCACAGTCAGATATTGTTACTACCTTTTCGGCTCCTACTAATCTGTAAGCAAATATTTTTCTATTTCCGGAACCAGGAATAGCTACATCATTAAAGAAAGTTTCTACACCATTTATTAAAAATGATGTGGACTGTATACATGTATCTGTAGCTCCACCAGGAACATAAAATGATCCAGGATATACTAAACTAAAATTATTAGATATAGTAATCAATGGAGTTATATTTTTAAATAAGAAGGGACGTACTGTAGAGTTAAGAATAGAAGGATCTGAAGAATCTATATTTCTTAACAATGCTGAGTGTCGAAATACTCCATCAAATTTATTTAAATCATTTAATGAATAATCATCGATAACATCTGATACCACAGACTTTAATTCAATATCAGTACGATCTGTTAAGTTAGGATTATATTTAAATGCTACATCTAGTTCTACAAAGCTATAGTTAGGATCAACTACTGTTGGAGTAATAGATACTACATTCTTTCCAGCTAATACTGTACCTGTTACTGTAGCCTTTTCATCGTCTGTTAATGTATCAGCTGTCTTAGGTTTAATAGCAATAAAGATCTTACCATAATCTGGTACTGCTTGATCCTCACCACCCCAAGTAGAGATAGCATCGATATTAGAAAACTCTCTTTGAATAATAGCTCTATAGTCATCTGCAGTCACCGCTCTATTCTGAGAGGTATATGTTAATGGAGCATTGTAACGAATTGATTCTAGAGTTTCACCTTCAGAGCCACCTGCTGCAGTCGTGACAGTGGTTACTGTTACGTTTGAGAAGCCGCCAATATTATCTACCATACTAAATACTGAAGCTCCGTTTGCTTCAGTACCATTTGAATATACATAGTCAAGCGTGACAACATTATTATTAAGAGGTTTAGTTCCTGTTACTCCATCACCAAAATATACTTCATAAAAACCAGAGGTATTTTCTTGTAGATGATAAACCTTACTTGAAGAATCTATATTTAATAGAGTTGTAAAAAGAGTAAAGATATCAAAAGAAGTAGATTCTTCGTTTGCTTGTACTCTTGTTCTGAGTGTAGAAGTATCAACATTCTTATGAGGGATCTGATGTTTCTGATTTTCGATATCATTATCCACTCTGTATTTAATAGAATTATAATTACCTTCTGCTATTGCTACATTCGTATAGGTGTATGTATTACCAACGATCGTAGCTGACTGAGTATTCAGTGTAACGAATTGATATGTTTCACCGTCAACCGATGTAGATAATTTTGTTCCTCGAGGAAGAGCTAAATTAGTTGGCTTTGCACCGGCCACACCCGTGACATTAATTACAATCGTAACTGCAGCCTTGGGTGATAGCCTAGATGATGGTACATATCCTAGCATACGAGCTCTTGAAACTGCGTTTCCTCTGATCTGAGCTGAGTCTAAGAAAGCTTCGTTTAATGCTAGATGACCTGCCATAGCGTTGTAGTGTGTATTATAAGCTAATACGTCTAAGAGTACATTAAGACCACTTCCATCGAAATCATAGTCATTAAAGACAGTCTGTCTTTTTAGAAAATTCTTTAGATTTCTTTTAATATCATCGAAGTCTAATTCAGTTGTTTTTAAATTTGATGCCATAGTTTATTACCTTAATCTCTGTAGTACGATTTCTACTTCCGTATTTAAATCCATTTCTATTATTTGAAAATGCAATGTAATACGATATGCATTTCTATCTGATTCGTCTTGTATACCAACTTTGGTTACTCTTATTCTTGGTTCATAGTCAATAAGTACTTGTTTAATACTATCAGCCAATTCATATTTAGTAATAGCATCGGCTGGTTCAAATAACAGGCCGCGAAGATTAGCTCCTACCTGTGGTTGAAAAGGTCTCTCAAAAAAGTTAGTTAATACTAAATTCTTAACCGAGTTCTTAATTGCTGCATCGTCTTTCAAAGGCATGATATCGCTTCGAATAGGATGACGAGTTAATTTTAAATTAAGATCAGCCCATCCTTTCTTACGTGATACTACACTGATAGGACCTGAAGATGATGTTTTATCGCTACTATAATTTGCCATATATCTATTTATACTCTTAGTCTTCTTCTTCTACGGGTTTTGCTATTGTAGGGAATTGATTTGATCCCGGTTGACCAGCCGCAATCACTTCGCCAGCTGCATCGAGAGCGGCCTGAGGTAAATTTTTCAAGGGAGCAATTGATACCGTGATACCAGCAGGGATAGCTAATGATGTAGGTAATCCAATAATCTTTAAGAAGTCACAGAAGGTAAAGGTAATATACTGTACCAGCGAACTGAGCCCGATGGCTTCAAAGAAGGCTGTTACTTTTTCCATCCATTCGAGTATTAAGAACTTGGGCCATTCCTCTCCGAAATCTCTTAAACGAGTTTTAAAGCGATCCATTTTCTTTTCCATACTCTCGACAAAATCATTCGGTTCACCACCGAGTAAATCCATTAAAGTATAACCAGCGAGCGAAATGGATTCTATAAGAGCCAGGGCATTTTTTTGCAGTTGTTCTTTTGCGTCCTGTGGAGCTGCTTTGATCTGTGCTTCGAGCGATTCGAGTTTATCTTTGACCAATTGTTCTACATTTAAATCAGTAAGACTGGGAAGAGCAGGAAGACCTAATGGTTCCCATATAGAACTGAACTTATTGATCAGGCCAGCAAATGCTCCGTGTAAGATTCCAAGTGCTCCTTTATTGAGTTGTGACATTATATAGTTCCATACAGCTTCGGCTTTGAGATCATTTGATTCTAGACCATAGGTACCATCGAATGTTTTATATGTATCTGGTATAAGAGCATAATACTTATCAACATCTGCAGCTATCTGAGCCTTGAGTGTTACCTTATAGTTAGGATCGGTAAATAGTTTAACAACATCTATTGATAATCCCATAATAGGAACAGAGAAAGATATCGGTAATACTGTATCAACAATCTCCATTATCTTTACTTGAACAAATAAGTGATACTCTTGTACCATAGCTGTGATACGTCTTTCCCATTCAACCTCAGGTATTGTTAGAGTAGGGAATACAGGATCTGATATAGAGATAGGGAAGGAACCTAAAAGGTCTTCTATTGATTCTAATAAGTCTCTGAGTTGCTGTGCTTCTTTCTCGAATCCTTTCATTTCCAATAGAGAGATCTGATTAATAATATTATTAAAGATATTAACTAAGTCTGTGGGCTTGGGTAGTAATACCGAATCACAAGGAAGTGTTATACTCGTAGTCGTCATTTAGCACTCATCCTCTGGACTGAATTTTTCTGGAGAATTTTTTTTTCTGTGCAAAATCTCTGAAGTGTTTACATGGCCTAGATATGCTAGCCCACCGTATACCACCGCGGCCCTTTCCGAGCCAATATAAAGCCGCGCTTGAAGATAGCCGTTTACTTTCTTATATAACTGTGATATAATACTATGCATTTAATTTTATATTACTCGCTATAATAGATACTGTACCATCTGAATTGAATACTATTTTGGATCCTGTCTTATGTTTTATACTGATGCGCTCTGAGCCGTCTGTGTTATCTATTTCTATTAGGTGCCCAGCCTTAGACTTATATACCTTATTAGTCGGATCTGTCTTCTGCGCTTCCGTGGGGATATCTTTAATACCGTTCTCTTGTGTTGCGATCGATCCCATAACCATAGGGTCTTGAGCAGATGATCCATCACGAAAGAATCCAACCACCCATGTACCTACTTCTAAATGATGGTTAGCTCCTACTCCTTGGTATGAAGCTGATGTATTGGGCATTATAACTGTAGCCCACGGTAGATCTGCAGTTGGTAATACAGCCTTATCCATTGAATGGAACCCTATACAACGTACTCTTACTCTATTTAATATAAGAGGATCCTTTATATCTTCTATTAGACCGGTATACCAAGTAAATTGTTGTCCTATAAAATCGTCTTCTCTCACAGATCTATCTCCTGGTCATAATCTATTTGACTCGTATCCTTCTTACACAGTAGGTTCATATGGTATTCCTGATCATAACTGAACTTATGCTCTATATCATATACTATATAGACACCGCTTTTGTTCTTATCACTTGACCGAGTATCGCTATCTAACTCCGGATCAACAGACTTTGGAATCTTAATGCGTATCTTAGCTCCAGCGGCTATACGAGGATCACCACACACATTGATGTTTATTTGAGAGGCGTCCATACACACTCTTTTTGATGATGCATTTTGAATATTCTCTGGTAATGCATCATGATAATTCTTATACTCATCAAATGCTAAACTATTAAGTGATGCATAATGACTCTGTGCTCCTACGAACTCAGATAATGTCTTATCTAGAAACTTCTTAGCATTTTTAAACGATCTATTCTTATTATCTGTTAATACAAACGAATCATCATACTTAAATTCTTTATCAATAACAAGTGTCTTAGTAGCTATATCAATAGATGATAGAGTAGAACCATACGCTCCCTTCTTAGCTTGTGCAAATACGTTAGACTCTACTGGTGTAGATACTTTTAATATTTTCTTTCTTTGTTCTATAGTATCTGCATCTGATACAGGGTTAATATCATTATAATAAGGTTTTTGTTCGTATTCGGCTTTAATATCTGCATCAGCTAATTCGGATAACGAAGTAAAATGTATACGATCTGTTGTATTATTACTCTGTGCTTTCAGTGTTTCATAAAAATAAAAGGGATTACCATTATCAAATGCATTACGACTGAGCCATTTAATAGCATTAATCGGACGTAGACTCGGATAGATACCCTTCATAGTATGATTACTATTACTGATATAACCAATATTATGATACTGTGCAAGATCTTTCCATAGAATATTATGTATCAGCTTACCTATATTACCCTCGAACTTACGATTGAGTTCCATTAACTGATTGAGATATGCATGCTCACTGACCAATATCAGCTGATATGTCTGTACTCCTGGCTTAGGACGTGCATAATGAAGTATATCGCTTATGACCCATGTCTTTTTATATCGTATCTTACCTTCAGGAGTCTCCTTACTCAGCTGCATTTCAATGAATTCATCACCCTCGAGCTGTAGCTTAGCGAGTATATTCAGACCGTCCATTACATTCATTGTACACATAAGACTCGTTTGATGCAGACTCTCTGTGATGGTAAAGTCCGTAACAAGCTGCTTAATATCGATAAAGCTCGCTCCATTCTCTCCAAAGAGTCCCTGTGGACTATAGTTACCATTAGGAAAAAGCTTTATAGAGTCTCTCTTATACTGATTGACTGGTTGATTAGCCATTCACGAGTTCCTCAAAAGTTTCTGCAAACTTTTCAATATAATTTGGATCAATAATATTAATTTTAGACCGCGATTCATTTAAATCAAACAGATAGTTTCTATTCGATGTATAAGATGGTGCTGCAACTGAGCCCTCTTGCAGTACTAAATTCGTTAATACATCATCGGTTGTTGAAAAGAAATTAGCATTTGATACATGTGACTCTTTATTCGGCTCAGGATGTATATGAACCGATGATGTATCAAGGTGTGGAGCGTGCCAATGATGTGGTGCTTCAGCATATTGCCATACCTTCCATGTCGCAACTGAATCTGTTGAAGTACTTCCAATGACGGCTTCTAGGTTATTACCTACACCATCACCAATAAAGGAACCTGTTACATTCTGTACTACTAACTGATTAAGATAGATATCCTTCTTTGTCAGTGTACCAGTCGCAAAAGAGGTACCTCCAGTGATTGTTTCACCAACCTGAAATCTACCTGCTAATGAATTACGAAAATCTGTTATACCACCATCAGTATTACGTACTACATTAGGTCTTGTCTCAATAGCGACTCCATTATACTCTACCTCAATATATCTAAATAAGTCTTGTTGACTCATGGGCCAATTAGCCATTCCATCGTGTAGAAAATCGTTAACAATAAAGAACGTCCAATAATAGTCAGGAGTACCGTATAGTTTCTGTGAACAGATATCCGGCCTTGCTCCATCAGGTATTGTAAACTTACGATACGTATTAATATTATCTGCAAAATTCTGTAGTGGTCGTGCGTGTCGAAAAATATCAACTACATTCTGTATGACACCATCGCGATTGAAATCGTATCCAACCTTAGGGAATAACTTAAAGTATGCCATGATTATTGATCTCCTGTCAATTCAGACGATGGTAATGTATATGGAGCTTTGAATTCTCTATGATATTCAGCTGTATTATACTCTTCTGGAGCACCATATAGGTCTTCTCTCTTAAGAGCTTTCGACTCTTGAAACGTAAGCGCTAGGTCTAATTCAACCGGTGCACCTGTTTTATGGAATAGATTTGTTGAACTATTAAAAGTTGCTGTCATATTTAATAGATATGAATACTGTATGAATGGCATAAACTTATTAGGAGCAGCATCTCCACCCTGTAGTTTCATGAATTCTATCTTAAAGAGTGGTGGGTATTCCAATAGAAAATCAGACGAAGTAAGCTTCTTAGGATATAAGAACTTCCTAAAGGTATTCTCAATATTCTTTATAGCATCTGATTCATCAGGTGATTCAGCTATCATTTTAAAACTAAAGGCAAATGACCTTAAATTAGTACCTGTAAATTGAACGTTAGTATAGGGATTTGATGCAACACCACCCGTAATCATACCGGCCTGGCCTGCTGCTCCTAATTTACCTGCTGCTCCGGTCACTGCAGCCGATACAATATCTGTTATACCACTACCATCCATATCCTTTTTACCAGTCATGACATCGCCACCCGCATCAATAGCACCACCAAGAAGACCTAGGTCGGCCTGAGTATAACCAGCTGCATCTGCAATTGATAGACCAGGTGGTGAATAGAGGTATATACTTCTTTGATCTTCCAAGGTCTTTCTATCTACGATTCTGAACCTAATTAATTCTTGGTTATCCTTTTCCACCAGATTAAGAGGGTACCTCAGAATTGGACCTGGATCTCTTGAACCCTTTTCCTTACCTGCTAATTTGTTTTTTACTTTATCTGATACTTTTTTACCGATAGCCATACTCTTTTCCTATATAAATAACTATACTATTTATAAACTATAAGAGTATTTATATGAGTTACAAAGGCAAATACAAAATTAAACACCCTGAGAAGTACTTAGGAGACTATACTAAGGTTGTTTACCGTTCTCTATGGGAAAGACAAGCATTTAAATGGTGTGAATCTAACTCTAGAATACGAGCATGGAATTCTGAAGAGGTGGTTATACCATACAAGTGTAAAACAGATAACAGAATCCATCGGTATTTTATTGATCTATTCATTGAGATGGATAATGGTGATTGTATATTGGTTGAGATTAAACCAAAGAAACAGACAACACCACCCAAGAAGCCTACTCGTAAAACTAAACGATACCTAAATGAGGTGACAACCTATATTAAGAATACTTCTAAGTGGACTGCAGCTAATGACTTTGCGTCCTACAAAGGATGGAAGTTTCAAATATGGACTGAAGACACTTTAAAGAATTTAGGCATCAAACTACTTAAGTCTTGATATAAATAGTACTATGGCAAGTTTATTCGACACATTACAAGCAGGCGCATTCAGAGCTGGTATTCAAGCTAGGACTGATAAATCACGTAACTGGTTTAAAAAGAATGTAGATGCATTGGGCACTATTAATAGAAATAAACTATTAACTGACGATGCTCTTAAACCCATATCTAATCCTAAGACAGGTGATATGATTATGTATTTCTACGACCCTAAGATGAAAAACGAGTTACCATATTACGATAAGTTTCCATTAACTATACTCCTTGGTCCAACCAAAGGTGGGTTCAATGGACTTAACTTACACTACCTTTCACCTAACGTAAGAGCATTATTCCTAGATAGATTAATGGATTTAGCACCAAAGAAAGTGACTGATTCAACACGATTAGCACGGCTACGATACAATACTATCAAGGGTGCAAACAAATATAAAGAGTTTAGACCATGTTTTAAACAGTATCTGTCGAGTCAGGTCAAATCAAAAATAGTAAGAGTACCAATGACTGATTGGGAAATTGCAGTATTCATGCCAACACAACAGTTCAAGAAAGTTAAAGATCAAAGTGTTTGGAGATATAGTAGAGACGCATATAAGGTATAACCATGGCTAATTCAATCGACGATTTAAAATCTACAATACAAAACCATGGTGGTTTGGCCATGCAGAACAGATTTAATATAATCTTTACACCACCCAAACTATCACTTATTAATTTAGATGCAAGTACACTCCTTGCAGGTTTAATATCAGGTGGTGGTCTATCAATTAAGAATTTTATTAACGACCCTAGAGATATATCAATGATGTGTAAATCGACATCAATGCCTGGTCGACAAATAAGTACAGCTGAACATGCAGCTCACAAAGAACAGCACAAGTATATTACTGGATATATTGATGAAGACGTAACATGTGAATTCCATGTCACACAGGATTTCTTTATACGAAATATGTTTGATAATTGGATGGCACAAGTATTGGATAGTGAGACTTATACTGTAAGTTATAAAGTAGATCATGTGGCTGATGTTGTTATTCAACAGCTCGATAAGAAAAACAATCCAATATACGCAGTAAAATTAAAGAACGCATTCCCTACATCATACACTGGGATGACACTAAGCAACGAAGCGGCTGATACTCCTCAAACGTTTAGTGTAACATTTTCATACGATAAGTTTGAAACACTTAACCCTGTTGCAGGGTTTGGATCCGGTATAAAATCGGTAGCAGATAGAATTATAAATATATTATAATGAATTGGTAATTTAGGAGAAATATAATGGCTTTACCACAAGTAAATAGTTCCAAGTATACGGTATTTGTACCGGGACTAGGCAAGGAGGTTAATTTTAGACCTTACCTTGTCAAAGAAGAAAAAATACTCATGATGGCAATGGAATCAAATGATCAGAAACAGATTCTAGGAGCTATCAAAGATGTCATCGAGGCGTGTGTCTTTGATAACATCAACGTTAATAAATTAGCGGTGTTTGACTTAGAGGTATTATTCCTCCATCTAAGAGCTAAATCTGTAGGTGAAAGGATTAATGTTAATGTCAAGTGTAAGTCGGAAGACTGTAAAGCGGAAACACCAGTTGAAATCGACCTTGATGATATTAAGACTCCTGAAATAAACCCTGAAGACAAGGTAATCATGTTATCTGAGGATATTGGTCTCACATTGAGGTATCCATCATTCGAAGATATACAAAGATTTGACCCAGAATACCTAGAAAAGATTGATGGTATAATGGATCTATTAGTACTCTGTATTGATAACATATTCGATACTGAAGAAGTATACGAAGATTCGTCTGATAAAGAGAAAATGGAATTTATTGAGAACCTAAATAGTTCTCAATTCGAGTTAATTGGTGGCTTCTTTAATGATATGCCATCACTTAAACATGAATTAAAGTTTAACTGTATTAAGTGTGAAGAAGAGACTAAGGTGGAACTAAAAGGTATCCAAAGTTTTTTTACTTAGGCCTCTCACATGATAATCTAGTAAACCATTATAAGACTAACTTTGCTATGATGCAGCATCATAAGTATAGTTTAACTGAATTGGATGGTATGTTACCGTGGGAGAGGGAGATATATGTTACTCTTCTTAGTGAGCATATTAAAGAAGAGAATAGAAAGGCTGAACAACAACAAAGGAAATCACAACGATGAGTGAAGAAGTTAAAACAATAGAGAAGACACATCCAGCCGATACTAACGGTGATGGTAAAGTCTCAAAGGAAGAGCATGATATGTATCTTGAGTTTAAGCGTAAAGAGCTTGACGACCAAGATGCTATGCGAGATGCTCAACGTAAAATGACATGGTTTGCACTATGGGGTCTATTGTTATATCCATTCGCTGTTGTGATTGCATCTTTAGCTGGTTTAAACGAAGCTCAATCAACACTGGGTTCAATGGCACCTACATATTTTGTAGCTGTAGCTGGTATAGTAGCTGCATTCTTTGGTGCACAAGCATTTTCAAAAGGTAAATAAGCATGGCTAACGATATCAAAAAAGATGCAGATGCTCAAAGAGCTCAACAAGCACCTCAACCTAGACCTAAAGAAGAGGGTGGATCTCTTTCTGATGTCGTTGATCAACTAAAAAAAGGTAACTCAGAACAGAGTAAAACTACTGAAGCTAACGTTGGCCTTGTTGCTAATATGGTTAGTATCGCTAATGCTGTTGAAAGTAGTGGTCTTAAAGCTAATGCAGCTTTAGATGGCCTTGCCGATAGTCTTCTTGGTAATAAACTAAAAGACTTAGAAAAGAATAAAGAAGACGCGGCTCGTGATGATAAAACTAATGAATTACTTGAAGAGTTAGTTGAGAATACAGACCAAAGCTTGTTAGATTCTCCTAAAGGTTTCTTTGGTACAGCTTTGGCTATACTTGGTGGTTTAGGTGGAGCTTTAGCTGGGATTATTGGTGGATTTATAATTGGTGTTAGTGGTCAAGTTAAATTTCTAGCAAAAGCAATAGTTAAACCCTTTACTGCAATTGGTAAAATTTTTGGTAGACTATTACTAAAAATACCTGGTGTACAAAAAACAATTAATGGACTGAAAGGAATAAGATCATACTTTACTAATTTAAATCGACTTTTTAGTGGAGTAGATACTACCATAAGAAAGAGTGGTAAATTAACAAAGATGAATGTCTTTGAGAAAGGAATTAAAAACCTAGGTAAGTTTTTTAGATCTATTAAACAATTTCCTTCAACACTATTTAATGGAACAAAAGTACTTGCTGGAAACGTATCAGCTGCAGCAAAAGGTTTCTTTAGTAAATTTAAAATACCAAAGGCTTTTAGTATTGGTGATGAGGTAAAGGAATTAGGACAAACCTTTACTAAACTAAAATCTGGAGTGGCTGGCTTTGTAAGACCATTCACAAAAACAGCAGAACAAGCAGGTAAAATAAGTAAACTTGTGATGATGGTTGTTCAACCATTTAGAATAATGAAAGAATTCTTTAAAGTCTTCGCCGCGAAATTTAAACCATTAGGTAAAATTTTAGGTAAACTATTCTTACCAGTTACAATCATTATGGGAATCTTTGATGGTATCAAGGGTGCTATATCAGGTGCTGAAGAAGAATCAGGCACCGCTGGTAAATTCGTGGGTGGACTCATGGGTGCTATATCAGGTATATTAGTAGGACTGGTTGGTATGCCATTAGATCTATTAAAGGATTTAGTCTCTTGGATCGCTGGTAAGATGGGAATGGATGGAGCATCTGAATTCTTAGATTCTTTCTCATTCAGTGCTATCATTGGTGGAGTATTTGATGTAGTCAAAGACTTCTTTATGGCGATTGTAGACTTCTTTACTGATCTCTTTAGTGAAGGTCCTTCTGCAGCGTTTGGTAACCTAGGTACTAATATTAACGAATTGTTTAAAAAGATTCTAAGAAGTATTCTACCAGATCCTTCTGTTGAACGTGAGTGGTATAACCCTATTGGTTTCATACAAAGAGCTATTCCTGATGGTCTATATGAATATGCGGGAATGGATCCAAAGACTGGTGAAATTGATGCTCAATATAAAGAAGCTATTGATGCTGAAGTAAAGAAAACAGGTGAAGACCTTAATGCAGGAAGTATTGATGCTGCAGATAGTAAAAATGCGTCACAAGGTGTAACTGCAAATACTGTTGTTGATAGCTCATCTAAGAGATCTTCTAACCAAACCATTAATATAATGGGCCCAACCACTGGTTTAGCAACAGCTAACGAACTCAGATTTCAGGGATAAAAAAACCCCAGCTGCAGCTGAGGTTTAGTGGCAATTTACTCTGTAACTTATCTGTAAAGGTTTTCGTTACTTTGTCCGAGCGGAAGGACGCCAATCGACTCTATTTTATTCCCTACGACTTTACTGGGTTTTAGTTATCTTGCGCCAATTTTGCGAAGTAAGATAAGGTATCATCCTCATTTCCTTCACTTGCCGAAGCAATTGGTGCAGATTCTGCTACCGTCTCACTGGGAGCAGGTGCGTACTGCATATCCTCAGGGGCCATTGAAGCTCCTGCATCCACGCCTAGTACTCTATTCATCTTAGCCTTGAGTTCAGCATAAGTTTTATAGTTTTCAGGTTTAGTAAAATCCGAGAGGTTATATAATTTATTATAAATTACTTCCAATGCCTCTTCTTCACCACCAGCTACTGGAGCTGCTGCTGCGAATTCAGACTTATCATAGTTTGTCCAACCTTCGACCTTTCTGATTTTGATCTTAAAGTCAGCACCTTCCCAAAAATCGAAAGGGTTCACTGGTTCTTCATCTTGGAACTGAGGTTGCATTTGGTCCATAATCTTATCAAAGATTTTTTTACCAAACTTGTAAAGATATACTTTACCTTCAGCCTCTGGGTTCGCAGAATCAGATACCACCATAATGTTAGACACATAATGTAAACGTCTTTTCCTATCCCTAGCGGTTTGCTTATCTTCTTCTCTACCAGAGTTCCATAGTAAACCATTGGATTCACTAACAGGATCTGGTTGTCCGATTGAAGTTAAGCTGTTTTCGATATACCATAAACCAGTAGGTCCTTTGAACCCATGATCCCAATATCGTACCCAAGGTAGATCCTCACCTTCTTTCGCAGGAAGGAACCTAATAACGGCATAACCATTACCAGCTTTATCTTGAGTAGGTTTCCAGAAGCGATCATCCGCGTATGATTTCGTTTCTGTTTTTGTTGTAACTGCTTCCGCAGCCTTTACGAGTTTGTCGATAGACGAGCCTCGATTGCTCTTTAGATTTGCAAATGACATATATTTTCTCCGTATTGCATTGTATTTACTGAATTATCCACTTTATACATAATTATAGTATATATTATAACACAAAATCAGCCAATTGTAAAGGCTTTTTTCACTATATTAATATATTTGTCCCGATCGAATTTTACGAACGGTTCATACTTTGTTATTTTTCTAGAAAGATCTGGCCAAAAGATTGTTTCGGTTATCTTCTTTCCTTCCCAATATACAAAGCTTGTTAATGCATTCATGATAACTAATGTTTCCAAGGTTATCTCTTCATGCATCCACTTCTCGACGATCTTTGGTGCTTGGTTATTAGGCCCAGCTTGCAAAAGTTCGTCAAAAGAATATTCCTCTGCTAACTTATTTATATCAGCTTGAAATGTTCTTGTTAAAGATTCGTGAATTTTCTTATGTTTAGTGTAGTATCTATCCTGCATTTCAGTGATATACTTTACGTCCTCTACAAAATTGTATACATAAAAATTCATTAAATCCTTTTGATTCTTCGCCAACTTAGCAAAGAAGTATTTATCCTTTCGTTTAAAGAAAGAATTAGGCGAAGCATTAGTCTTAAAGTTATACTTTACAGCGTCATAACTACCTTCAAAATGTAGCTTCAACGCATTGTATAACTTATAAGACTCAAAGGGATCCATGGTTATACCATAACTCCTTCGTATAGTGACTCTACGTCTTCAATCTCACCTACCACTTCAGCAAGGTTTTGCTTATGGTAAATTTTAGCCATCTTACGTAGGTGCTTCTTATCAATCTCTACTTCTTCAGCACAGAGGTTGACTGCTTCTTTAATGAATTCTCGTTCAGCATCCATCCGTGTCATAGAGTTCGAAATCTCTTCGATACATCCTTTGATACGCTTTTTATCTTCGTCACTTGACGGTATAATTACATTACTCATGGTTTCTCCTATATTGGTAGTGTATTTTTCTTTGAACCTCTAATGAGGTTTAAGCCTTCTGCTTCAACTTCTAATTTCGATTTAAGAGCTGGTGACATAAGCTTTTTGATCTGCCTATAGTCCATACCTCTTTCCTCGATTATATAAGTCATTGAGTCTATATAACTCATGCCATTCTTTACAACACAAGCTTCAACAGCTTTTGTAAATCTTTTTTTGGTCATTATTTTATGATCTAATTCTTCCATACATTTTATAGTACTCTTAATAGAATACAGTCTTTGTTAATTCTACCAGTAGGTTTCTTAACTTTGGTAGTAAGATTTGATAGCACTTTGTCAATTTGCTTTTCAGTCTTAGTTAATATCTGAGGAAGCACATCTTCTGGCTTTCTCAATGTAGTACACATGGATAATTTTTCTTCCCATTGGTGTACTGTTGAACCTTTTACTTCGAACCCTGTAGCAGAATCATTGACATACATGTGTATGACTTTGTTCTTGGTATTGTATACAAACAATTTGTTTTTACCAGGTATCATAACTGGATTGATTGACACTAATTTATTAATGTCATCTCTTACCATATAGTTAAGCTTTTCAACCTGTTTATCTGAGGCTTTAATCTTTTTAGCCTTAGGTACTTTAGTTACTTTATTATTAGTTTTTAGTGTATTAATATCTTCGAAGATCTTCTCCATAGTGGTAAGCATCTTCTTAAGGTTGCCTTTTTTAATATGACTGTATGCTTCTACAGCCTGATCACACCTTTTGTGATAAGCGTCGGATACTACATCATACTCAAATTGAACTTTATCCTTAAAAATATTGATACCAGATCCCTTGATCTTATGAGTCTGTAGTAAACTATAGGTAGGAAATTTAATCTTATCAAAGTTACCATCCATCCATTCATCTACAACCATTTCATCAAAGTCACTATAAATTGTTTCCATGACTTTAGTACGCATTCTTTCTTGAATGGGTATAACCACCTTAGGTGGTGTTGCTGCGATTTCTTCTAGTACTTCGTATCCTTCAGCTAGATTTTGCTTTAGCCTTTTAGTAATACGATCCATGACGCTGTCTTTTTCGTTTGGTTTACCCATCCTATTAAGAGGGAACCCAGCATAATGCATACGACAAGCGTTACCAACACCTGAACTTACTTTCCAATCTGGTAGTTTCTTTAGTGCTTTGATATCGTCTTTAGAAAATTTAAGTACATCTTGTGCGAACTTAATAATTATTGGTGCATTACTCTTTGGGTTATGAAAGTAATTGAACCAGTTTGCACCATTTGAATACTCACCATTGAGTTTATTGTCAGGTATTTCTGTACCATGCCAATTAGGTTCATTACCTAAAAATTTGTCCTCTAAACTGGGACCACGTCTTTTTATTTTAGCCATATTAACTCCTTGTTAAAGATATATTATAACACAGTTTGCGTGTAATGTAAAGGACTTTATCATTTATTTTTAAAAAAGGTGGCCCTCACTTTAGTCCCCTCTTTAGATAAGGAGTCAATTTGGGGAGTGAGGGCCATTGATCGTTAAATCTTTTTAATTTCCATGACATAATTTTCTGCAGCATTTTCTGCATACATCTCGTTATGTCCTTCATAAAGTTCGTCTACTAACCATAGACCATCTTTATAGAATCGTGCTCCAAAGGTTCCACCTTCAGTAATAAAAGTTACTGCTTTTAGACCGAGAGTTTGATCTGTATATGTAGACAGAAGTTTGTCTGCTATCTGCATCATGTGTTATTCCTCATATAAGAGTCAATTAAGGCTTGCCCGGTTAAAGGTTCACCAAATGTGTGTATAAGCTTTCCTTCTTTATACCTTTGAATGACTCCATTGTTATATTCTTTATCGGTGACAGAACTATCAGCAGTGTCTTCAGGACGATCGTCATAATACATTGAATTCATTTGATGCGAATGTATACTTCGTATTCCTTTCGCCCATTCTTCTGCATTAAGCAAATTCCTTTGCCTTTGTACTATTTCGTCATGTTCACTCATGATAATTGTGCCTCCACTAATTTTCTGACTTTATTTTTAGTGTACCAAAGCCCTGAGTACATTTGTGATCTACCGTCTTCCCACTCGACGTAGTACCGTTTGTATCCATAAGGCCTTGCAATATAGATGGTACATTCGCCGTAGTTAAGCATGACTTCTCTCACATCATTTCCATGATTCTTTTATGTTGAGCAGCAATCTGTTCAGCTTGAGTAAGAATCTTAGCTTTTTGTCGCTCTTCGCGATTCCAAGTCTTTGGGGTTACTACTTTGTTGTTTGTCTTAGACATATTTTTGCACTTCCATGTATTTTTCTACTGGTATTAATTCAACGAACTTTCTTCGAGACTTCTCGAATTGCTTCATTGGCTTACTGAATTCGACGTATTCGCCTCCTCCAGATTTCTTATAGCCAACTAAGTGGCCATGAGGGTTCAAAATGTATATGTGATTTGGAACGTGATGTCCCACTTCATCCCAAGAGGTTATTTCTTTAAACGCTCTTAGTTCAGATTTTATAGACATATACATCCATCCTTTCTGCTGCTGGCAATGGTAGTGATTGGTCATACGCCCTTGGGTGTCTACCTGCACTAATTGCGGCTGAAGTCCTAGGACCTCTTCCTTGACATTTAACTCTATACCTAGGCGAATGACTAGGGAGATCAGATGACCATCCACTATCAAATCGATATCGGTTAATCCTATCGGTTTCTTTAGCCATTTTGTTAATAGCTTTAATTGTATTTCGAACTGTTTGAAGTTCTAACATGTCACCTGCTGAAGCAGTGTGAGCGGTCATTACGTAAGAATCAGATGATCTCATTAGTAGTCTCCGTCAGCCATTTTGTTTGCGTTATAAGCATCCATATAAGATGAATCAGCTAAGAACCTTGCAGTATTCTTTTCAGAATAATACATGTTCTCTGGTAAATTGAATTCTAAAGAACCTGGCGCTTGTTTGCCAGCTTTCTTAACAGAGGCTGTAAGCTTTTTATGAAGCTTCATTTCAGCTTTCTTTTCTGCTTTACGAGCATCGAGTATAGCAATAGAAGCTTGAAAATCTGCTTCTTCTTTGCGTTTTGCTGCAGCTTTTTCAGCTGCCATTTTAATCATTTCTAATCTATTCATTAAATTAACTCCTTATTTAATTATTTAATATGTATATTATATACTAGTTTTAACCGAATGTAAAGGTTTATTTTCATTTATTTTCATTCTTTTTAGATCATTTGGTTATATGCATATAACTGTTATGTATTGTCTCCATCACGGTAAACAACATCAGACTTATTAAATATCTTTCTTTTGATTTTATTAAATAAGCCACCTCTTTCCCATATTAAAGGAATACTCTTCTTACTATCCTTTTCAAAGGACATATGAATGCCAACATAAGTAAACAATATGAATACCATAAATATCACAGCTGGTATAACAAACTCAAATATGAAATTTATAATATCCATTATCGACCTATGTGTTCTACTTCGTTACGAGGTACAACTTGATAAGCACCCTTGTTATATGCGGGAGCTACAGTAAAATTCTTTGAAGCTTCTTTTTTCCAAGATTGGTCTTCACCTGGCTGATACTTAGTATCACCAGTATATGATGGGTACTTCTTATCGAACGCTTCCATCTGCAATTGAGCATAAGTCTTTTCTGGCTTATATTCTGTAAAAACAGGCTTAGATCTACGCTTAGGCCTAAGTGATGTTGTTTTGCGCTTACGACCAGTTGGATCGTATCTAAGAGATCCAATCATATTCATGCGCAATGTGCCTCTTCATATATATCACTTTCAAGGTCATCGTATTCATACTCGATTTCTCTGAGTTTGTCCTCAAATGGAGCCACAAGTTCGTATATTGCGCTCTCAAGGTCGTTTACTTTAGATCTAATCTCATCAACCTCAGACTCCACATCGATTCCTAGGGACTCTGCAAGGGACTCTACTTTAAGATAGATGTCCATGGGAGTGTTATCATACTTGATAGCGCGGGTTGTGTCGTTGACTTTATCGACATTAGACTTCATATTCCATTTATCGTTATCTAACGATTCTAGTTTTTCTTTCATTTCACTTACTGACATATCTGGTTCCTCCATAATAATAACCTTTGACTAAATCCATTTTCCACTTCATAGACATATTCTCTAGGAAATTCCTAGAGCTGATCTTTGATTGAATGTATTCGCCTAAAGACAATTGAAAGTTTAGTTGGCCATGGTTAGTACCAGGACCTGTTATAAAATTAGCTACAAACATTACGCTACCTCCAGCATAGTTAAAGGAACATCCCAACGTTGACCATCAATACTGATGATTGCTTTTTTGATTTTGATCTTTAAGATCTCACCAGACATTCTTCCACGTCTTCCATTAAAGGACACATTATCACCAACTGCAAACGAAGCTTTAGCTTGTCTGGCTAGACGATTTCTAAGAATTGATTGTTGATCTTTTACAGCTTGAATTACTGCGTTTAGGTCTGCCATGTTATCGATTTGGCTTATCTCTTTAATCACTTTTTTCATATTTTTTCACTCTTTTTCATTATTTAATATAGATATTATAAACTATTTTTGATCATTTGTAAAGGATTATTTTCACTTTTTTTAGATCATTTAGTTATATACATATAACTTTTTATGCCACCTCTTTAACGTTGTTTTTCAACCAAAGAGATAGCTCTTCTTGGTTGTGGCAGAAGTCGCCATCTTCCATAAGGAATTCGACGCTATAGTTCTTACGGCCGGTGTCTACACAGCCAGTCCAAGTTTCGATCCTTTGTAGGATTTCAGATCTTAGATAGCCGAATTCACGATTGTCAGTGACTTTCATGAAATAAACCGATCCATTCTCCATTGGTCTAAACTCTGTTACAGTTTCCCATTCCTCACAAACCTTTGTGGTAGAATCTGTCACATACGTATCGATAATATACTCTTCTACGAATTCGTTCGAAGAAGTAATATAGGGAGATACTGTAGCCTCTATATCAGCAAGATCTAGATCTGAACCACAGTTAGGTAGAACATAAGTAGATCCACCTTTGAACTTCCAATACGGCTCAGAAACACCGTGGACATAGTCCTCGTTATGAGCTGCATAGTTCTCTTTATATTGGGTTTGAATTACTAGTTTTTTCATAATTAACTCCTTATTTAATTATTTAATATAGATATTATAACACAGTTTTCAGAGAATGTAAAGGCTTTTTTTCATTTATTTTCACTTTTTTTCCCAATAAATGTCATCATTATGAGAAGAGCCCTTCCAGTGCGTCCAGCTAGGAAAGCACTTCTTGTACAGCTTTTCTTCTTGAGCGTGGGCTCTTAATTCCCACGGCTGATTTTCGTATATACATTCACTGAAGTTACGGCCTTTGTACATAAAGGTGTCAGTTAGATCACCTCGTAAGAACTGCTCTGCATGAACCATTTCATGTGCAAGAGTAATCATTTGATCTTCGAAAGAAAGTTGTTTTGAAACGTTGATTTGAGCATATGTCTTATTTCCAATGCAATCACCCATTGCACTACCTTCTTGAACCCACTTTTTAAAGGTAATGAATATCACCTTTGAATATAGACGGTTGATTTTTAGTGCCTTTTGCAGTTGATCTAGGTATAAATCTACAGTAGGAATATCCTTCTTTAGAACCCCTTTCAATGCTATAATTGCCATAAATATGCCTTGTTTTATTTAATATGGGTATATTCTAACACAGTTTGGGCCGTTTGTAAAGGTTTATTTCACCTTTTTTCATATCTTTTTGTTATATGGATATACCTTTTTATAACAGTGCGTCAGCGTGCATAGAAAATAATGATTAGGGTATATACCTTGCCATATTCACGCTGGTGCCCTCTGCAATATATGATTGATATCAAATATGATCAATATAGGGCCCTCAGAGGGACTTTTATATCATCTATGATATAATGGATGGAGAATAGATTGTTATCTCCTCATCTTTACCCTTGACTTTAATGGTACCTATCTGCTCAGATACGTATCCAGCTGGGAGTTGTTCCATTGTAAAACTAGAGATGATGGTCTTATAGTCAATATATTCATGTCTGGCTGCGGTTGCCTCCAGTCTAGCGGCAAGGTTGACTGCATCTCCAATAACCGAATAGTCAAATCTGGATTCACTACCCATGTTACCAACAATGCAAGTCCCGGTGTTAACGCCAGTACCAACATTAATATCAGGAAGACCACGTTCTTTGTAGATTCGTTTGAGTTCATTTGTTTTATTCTCTATTTCAATTGCTGATTTGACTGCCATTTCGGCATGGTTTTTACAAGGTAACGGAGCATTCCAAAATGCCATTATACAATCACCCATATATTTGTCAATAGTACCACCATTGGCTAATATGATTTTAGTCATAGCATCTAGGAATTCGTTAACTAATTCTACTAATCCTTCTGGATCGTCATTATTCTTATAGTGTTCAGATATCGGAGTAAATCCACAAATATCCATAAATAAGAATGTCATCTCTTTTCTTTCGCCACCCAGCTTTAGTAGTCCTGGATTCTTCTGTAATTGTTTAACTAGATCTGGTGATACATATGTACCAAATTGTTTTTTGATTTGTTGTCTTAATACGAATTGTTTGTAGAAATTACTAAAGCTCGTTGAAGTAAACAAAAGTATATATATTAATAGAGAAGCTGTTAGGTCGAGGAGTATCTTAAATTCGTTCCAGAAATACCAAGAAGAAGCACACGATCCGACAACGAGCACGGCGAAAATCCCAACTCCTAAATAAATCGAAAAGTAATTCATAGCAAGGATTAATAATGTCGCGCCCAGAGCAATTAGACCTATTTCCAGAGTATCAGCCCATACAGGACGAGATATGGAAGAACCATCCATCACACCTTGAACAACAGAAGCTTGAATCTGATGAGGATAGTATAACCCTTGAGGAGTTGGAAGCTGCGGAGCAACTCCTTTCGCACTCAAACCAATTAAAACTGTTCTTCCCTTAAGATCTGGTAAAGGGTTTCCATATTCATATTCATCAAATGTATAATTTGTATTTAGCCATATTGTACCATTCGAATCAGTCTTCATAGGTTCATAAGGTGGAATCATTACGTCAACTATTCCATAGTCCTCTACGTTTAGTGTATAAGATTTCTTATCTTGTAAAACTCTTACTATCTCAAGCGCAAAAGATGGATAAAGCTGGTTATTCACTTGACTTATTAGCGGTATTCTTCTTGTTATGTTATCTACTTCTTGTGCTGCATTAATAAGACCTACACCCCAAGCCTGTTCTTCAAGCTGTGGTATATTAGTAACTAATCCATCATACTCATAAGCATATTCATATGGATCTCCAATTCCTTTTATTGCAGTTCCAACATAAGGTGCTACATTACTCCTACCATTTGAGTCAGCATCTTGTGCCAATATAATACCATTGTCTTTTATCCAAGAAGCGAATATGTCGTCACCACTAAACCTATCTGGTTCTGGAAACATGAATGTAAATGCAATCATACCAGCATTTGCATCGCGCAAATCAGATATCATTTGAGCATATGTTTGACGTGGGAATGGATATTGACCGAGCTTTTCTAATGAATTCTCGCCTATATTTAATACTACTACCTGTTCAGATTTTTTATCTGGTAGTGATTGAATATATTTGTCAAATGAAATTAAACGAACTTGTTCAACTATTGGTAGATCAAATACTCTTAAAGCCAAAAGGCCGATGAACAATAGAACTGTAGTCCAAATACTAGTGATTAGTTTCATTAGCTAAATTTTCTCTGTACCCATTTAAATATAGCGTATATGCTTAATCCGTAAAAAGCTAATACACTCATTGGTAAAGCTATATAAGCTAATTCCCATGGAGATAAGAATAACACTTGCCATGTAAAATCAGCTACTGCTTGCGCATCGCTTACACTTTCTGGTTGTATTGAATCTGGAAATGATATATCATTTTCTTCGAAGAGTTCTAATATATTATCGTACTCTTCTTCTGTAAGACACTCGTAATATTCTTCTGGGCATTCCATTCTATTCATTAGTCACCCTGAGTTACGCTGATA
>Ga0209092_10000392_pt1 | contig 42526 bp, 43 predicted proteins | sample FraStrMetagenome_FD_187446 | JGI IMG/M metagenome (GOLD analysis project Ga0209092, IMG submission 187446) | Marine eukaryotic phytoplankton communities from Arctic Ocean - Fram Strait ARC3M Metagenome (SPAdes) (version 2) | ecosystem: Environmental > Aquatic > Marine > Oceanic | place: Fram...
CCAGAGCCGTCGTTTCCTGCGTGCCATGCAGTATTGCTGTTAATTGTTAAACTTCCTGAACTAACTAGCTCTGTAGGCTGTGATGATTTTCCTAATACAAATTTACCGTAATCATTTCTAATAACGTATGCATTTGCTCCGTGGTCAGCAGTTCGCGTAGAACCATTTACAAAATGAACCGCCTTATTACCACCGTCATTTCCTGCTCTTAGGAAGTAGTTATAAGAGGCTGCACCGGCATGGCCGGAAATATCAAGAGCAGGAGTAGTCGTTGTTCTACTAAATGTATAAGTACCAGAAGCAGTATCTGCAGCATTACTTCGTATATACTGGGAATCAGTAGGCGGTGGGTTAGCAGAGCTGTAATAGTAACTACCATGTTGACCGTCAAGTAAATCAGCATCTAATCCTGAACCTGAACCATCGTTGCCAGCGTGCCAGACAGTGTTACCCAATACCTTTACGCCATTACCACCACTAGCATCTACTGAAAAACGCTCATACCAATCAGCCTCTAACCACCCAGCCGAAAGGCTACTTCCTGAAGTTCCACCTCCATCATAAGTGCTAATTGTAAATTTATTTTGATGGTAGCCACCAAAGTTAACTTTCCACTTACGACCTAAGTTAGTTCTATTTGCATACCATTTTTTATTGCCATCATCATAATAAACATCGTAGCCAATGTACGTCGTGTAATCTAAACCACCGCCAGTAGTTTCTCTATGTGCGCCAAATACACCTGAAGCACCACCACCAGTCGGACCTACTTGCATGAATCCGTCTGTCCCTGATGCCCAAACTGCACGTCCACCGGCTGTAGATTTTATTGAGGTTGAGGTTGTTGCTCCACGAGCAGTAACAGTCGCTAAGGTATCTGTTTCGCTGTAGCTTGTTAAATACCCACCAGAAGCATGATTACCCCAACCGTAAGCCGTGTTCCAGTTACCTTGATTATTTGTAAGATTGCCTGCGTGCCATATTTCGTTTGCCTCTGAAGTAGTTCCAGGCCTCCAACGCAAGTGGCCGTCGGCCCTAGTAGCGTATAATATTCCTGCTTGACCTGCGTTGTTTGAAAACACAATAGAAGCCGCGTTTGTGCCATCATTTCTATGTATTTCTAAACCTTTAGCGAACGTATCGTGATCAATTATCAAGCCCGTATTCGTGCCGCTGGTTATAGTTCCACCAGCTAAAGGTAGCTTAGTTGCGAGTGCAGTAGTAAGAGTAGATGCGTAGGAAGCATCATCATTGATAGCCGCAGCCAGTTCGTTAAGAGTGTTTAGAGATCCGGGAGCTCCACCAATTAGACTAGTAATTTCTTGTTGTACGAAAGCTGTGGTAGCAATACGAGTGTTGTTTGTTCCGCCGTCTTGAGTAGCAGCTGTAGAAGTACTCGGAAGTAGCATTACGCCATTCGCAGTTATTACTTCTACACCACCCACCTCGAGGCCATTCTTTATTCTAAAGTTATGATTGTTTGCCACGGTTCACATCTCCCCAATTGGCTTAACCCCTTTGCAGGGTTTTGAATTTTGATTTGGATACAGTATAAGAAATTTCAACTGTTTTGTCAAGGTTTATTTTTGGATACCTTGAAGATTACACTAATATACTGTGTCGAACGACTTTGAACTGCATCGCGTCGGAAGAAGCAGGAGTTGCGAGTAGGCGTACATTTCCTGAATTAATGTCTGCTGTAAAGACTGCTTCAGCCGCAGAGCCTGTAAAGATAGTACCAAACTCATTGATTGAAGGAGTAGTTCCATCATGAATAAGAAGCATCTCAGTAAGATGGTAAGTACTATCAGTAGTGTTTGTAATTTGAATAGTGTATCGGGCAGAGCGGAAAATCGAGGCAGACATAGAATCACATGTATACTGGTTTGTAGAAGCAACACTTGATTGATTTACGTTAATACCAAGCTGTTTTACTTGAAGTTGAGCTGCTGGAGCAGTTGTTCCGATACCAACGTTGCCGTTATTGAGTATCTCAACATTTGCACCACCAGTTGTAGTAAATCGATGCCCATTTCCAGATAACCCCTTAAAGTAGTTTCTGTTCCCGTCTGCATACATTTGCAATCGTCCAACCCCAGAAATATTTAAGTGAATACCTTGGGAAGCTCCATTCGCAGCTACATCAAGAGTTTTTGCCGGAGCAATTGTTCCAATACCAACGTTGCCGCCAACTATGGACACAGCCTCTACTTGGCCGGTACCCATCAATGACATACGAGGACCACCAACACTGTTTACTCGAAGCTTTATGCCTGCAAAATCCCAGCCCGCATGATTTGAAGCACCAATTTTTAATGCCCAATGATCCTGATTACCCGCATACGTAACAGGAGTAGTGTAAATTCCTCCGCCATGAATATGTAATTTTTCAGTTGGAGCATTCGTTCCGATACCAAGCCTAGAACCGTTTGCTGCTGACGTAAGTCTCATTTTTTCCGTAATAATATCAGCAGTGTCCTGAGTATGGAATGACAAACCTGATTGGTTGCTCCCTTCATATACCCCGACTATTCTGGCTCTATCTCTTGTTTGGTTATCTCCAATGCCGCCAGCAAATACAATGGCTGGACCACTACCTACTAAAGCTGAAGCAGCATTATTTGTCGAAGTAAATTTACTAACTAATCTGAGTACATCATCAACTGTGTTATATGCTGGAGCAGCATAGTGTACTGTAAGCAACTTGCTTGGAGCCGTTGTTCCAATACCAACGTTGCCTGCATTTGTAATCGAAAAACGAGTATTAGTTCCAAGCACAGAGTTATCAGCAATTTCAAATGTGTTGCTGTTTACGCCTAACGCAAAACTATTTGATGTAGACGAAAATTTCATCTGCGGTCTAGCGCTTTCTCCGCTAATAGTTACTGATGTAGTCCCTCCAACATCTCTATTAAACTCAGCAATATTTACACCGCCAGAACCACCTGTAACTTTTAATCCTGTCGCCGCCGCGTCCTGGTCTATTCTTAGTTTTGCGTCTGGAGCAGTTGTTCCGATACCAACGTTGCCTGATCCGTCAATAACCATTCGAGTTACATCAAAGACTTCATTGTCTGCGCTTGTAGCATTAAAACTAAGCTTAGCTGTATCGGCTTTTATTTGAAAGTTCTTTCCATTTGTAGTTGTATACCCAGACCTATCTATTAAGTTTATATGAGGTCGGTAAGCTCTTACTCTAATACCTGAGTAATCTGTAGCTACACCTTCTGCGTCCCAATCAATATCTAAAGCATCTTGGGGATTGCTTGTTCCGATACCAACCTTACCTGCTGCGGTAATGCGCATCTTTTCTGTGTTATTGGTCCCGAGTTTTAAATCACCATTTGCAATATTTACAATGTTAGCCGTTGTTGCACTTAGCTGCAAACCTCCTAATCTAGCAAATCCATTAACATGCAAGGGGACTGCTGGAGTGGTTGTTCCGATACCAACATTTCCATCACCAAGTATTCTCATTTTTTCTGCAGAAGTTCCGGCATTATCAGTAAAGAATGAAATATAACCAGTATTATTAGCACCAGTTGTTCCACTTTGAATCATAGCTACAGAACCAGCATTGTTTGCAAAGTTTACAGTAGAGACTACATCATTGGTATTATTATTTGCATGCTGTAATCTTATTTCTGCACCACCTGATGCTGAGCCATCACTGTTAATTTCTAATTGTGCATTTGGAGCAGTTGTTCCGATACCAACGTTGCCAGAAGCATTTATTCTTACTCTTTCTGTTCCATCAGTTTTAAATGCATGTTGACCTACTGAGTTTGTGGAAACAGCATCATAGTTAATTATAGAGTCATTAGTAATTCCAGATACTGCTGTGCTTATAACTAAACCTCTGTCATTATTAGCACCAGTAAATCTTGCTATTGCTGTATTAACTGTTCCACTTGTTACATGTAATTTATTTGAAGGTGCCGTTGTTCCGATACCTAACTGGCCCGCAGCATTTAGCCGCATCTTTTCGCCAGTTGATAAATTGTCTATATTCCATCTATGAGAACTACTTGAAACAGCATTTCCTGTATCGGCAATATATACCATGTGACCATTTTGTGTACGTATAGCGGCAGTAGAGGTAGCATCCTTAAGCTCTATACCGGCATTGTTATCACTAGATTCAAATCTAGCAACATAATCAGTCGTACCACCATTAACATGCAAAGGCTTTACTGGAGAAGCTGTTCCGATACCAACTTTGCCATTAGCATCAATAATCATGCGCTCAGAGCCAGCAGTATCAAATCTTATCTTATTTTCGTCGGCAGACTCTTCAACTTGTATTTTTGTATTGTTGTCTGCGTCTGCTATCGAAGTACCTGAGCCTGATGCAGCAGCCCAAGATACATTTCCTGAACCGTCAGTTTTGAGTACCTGGTTTGCGCTACCATCTGCGGTTGGGAGGGTGAATGCTGAGTTTACGGTAAGACCGCCAACATTGGCAGTCCCTGACAAGAAAAGGTCTTTGAATTTGTGAGTACTTAATCCAAGGTCGATAGCAGCATTTGTTTGCGGGTAAAACCCATTATTGCTCCCAGAAAAAGTAAGCTGTTTAAGAGTCGACCCATGATAGCTACCAAGGTATAAGTGCTGATTGTTGCCGTCATTTGTACCTGCAACAAAGTATGCTTTATCACTTGCTGTATAAAACTTTGCTACTGTACCGGAAGATACCTCATCGTGCGCATAGAGTTTGCCAATGTGGTGTTCGGAGGTTGGATCATTTGCGGTATCAAACAGTGTTGTACCGGTTGTTATTGTACCCGCAGTTAGACTTCCTGAGTCTGTTATGTTTGAGCTAGAAACTTGTCTCCACGTTGTTTCAACGAAGCAGTTAACATAATCTCCTACGTGTAGCCAAACATAGTAATTGTTTGATGTGCCATCGTTTACGACTTTAACGGACACTACATCAGTACTAGTATCATCATCTGTGTTTTCATACCACCAGTGACCTCTTTGAAGTCCTGATCTTTGAGAAAATGTAAAGTGAATATTTACATTAGTTACTTGATCTCCGTAGTCATAAGCGGCCTTTACAATTCCTGTAACTCCTCCATCAGCACTATTAGAGCTTTTAATTTTTCCTAGTAAAAAGGATTGAGTACCTGAACCTGAACTAACTGCATACTGTCTTAAATGCTGGCTTCCTTCATCCGCTTGGAACAAGCCATCGGTAGTCTTTATACGCCCACTAGCGACAACATCGCCAGCAACGTTTATGCCTGTGGAGGTGGTGGCAAGTTTGGTTGAGTTGTCATGATAAAGAGTGACTGCGCCATCCTTTACAAAGTCTGCCATTTTCCCGTTAGCGTAAGAACCGTCACTAATTAATGATATTTTTGGTCCGTTAGTATCTATATATAAGCTACCCTCGCCCAAATCTCTTATATAGCTGCTATCATTATTATGATAAATCTGGAGGTCGTTACCAGTACCAAATCGCGCACGTACGTTATCGCCTAGTGATAGGTTGCCTGTAAGAGTACCACCAGTAAGAGGAAGTTTATCGCCACCGACCTCTACTATAGACGCAGTGCCGCTGTCCTTCTTGATGTACATCTTACCATCATAGGTATTGATGGCGACTTCGCCGAGAGATAATTGAGATACGGTTGGAGTGCCGCCCTGCGTTGCAGAGCGTCTCAGTTTGATAGTTTGTGCCATGTGGCTCCCCTAAAACTTGCGTATATACGCTAGGTTATATTGTTTGTTTTTAGAATGTGCCGCCGTCAAGGATACCTGTGAAGGATGCTGCAAAGTTTCCTGCAGTCATTAACTTAGAAGTAGTACTTCCATCATTGACCTGCCAGTAGTCGGTTGCTTCGTTCCAAAGCAATGATACGTTAGTAGCAGTTCCTCGTTCAATTTCAAAACCAGCGTTCTCAGAAGGAGTACCTGTTTCGTCATTGTTGAGCAGCATAATAGAGTCGCCGATAGCAACAGTATTAGAATTTACAGTAGTAGTTGTACCGTTTACAGTAAGATTACCTTGAACAACAACGTTGCCCGAAGCTGTCATTGTAGATGCAGTAATATCATCGGAGTTTAATGCTCCGTCTACAGTTACATTGTTAAACGTTACGTTCGAAGTAGTTGCAACGGCCTGACCGATAGCAAAAGTAACTTTATTGTTGGAAGCTGTAGTTGTTACACCGGTGCCTCCTTCAAAGTCTAGAGTTTCTGTGAGAAGTGCTACTGCGTCAGAGCCAGAATCGCCTGTAACGTTTAGAACACTTGCAACACTTGCAGACCCTGCGGCAGTTAAACGACCTTGCCCATCTACTGTGAAAGTAGGAATAGCAGTAGTAGAACCATAGCTTCCTGCAGTTACAGCAGTATCATCAAGATCAATAGTAACTTCATTATCAGAAACAGTAGTAGTAATACCTGTATCACCGGTAAAGGTTAAGGTATCTGTGAGAAGTGCTACACCATCTGTACCACTATCGCCTGCAATATTAAGAGTAGTCGCTAGAGAAACTGTTGATGCTGCGGTTACAAGACCTTTTGCATTTACAGTAAGTACTGGAATTGTAGTAGTGGATCCGAATGTGCCAACATTACTGTTTACGGTTGCGAGAGTAGTAACTAAGTTTACAGCAGCGCCTCCATTGAAGGATACGTTTGGTGCGGTAAGGTCGCCAGAAGCAGAGAAGTTTCGTGCAGCTGCGAGAGTTGTAGCAGTAGTAGCATTACCTGATAAAGCACCTAAGAAAGAAGTAGAAAACACATGAGTTGCGCCAGATATGACACCCGCATCAACACTAATTGTACCGTCAAGAACGATAGGAGACCCCGCAGCAGGAGTAAGATTAAGTGCACCCGTAGAGGCGGAAATTGTATTAGCGTTGACATTTATATTATCAACTTGTAAAGCTGTGAGAGTACCAACAGAGGTAATTGCAGTTTGAGCTGCTTGCGTTACGCTAAGAGCTGTACCACTTGCGTTACCCGTTAAGTTACCAGTTACGTTACCAGTTAAATTAGCAGTGATTGTTCCTGCAGAAAAGTTTCCTGAGCCGTCTCGTAAAACTAGTTTGCTTGCGGTGTTTGATGCGGTCGCAGCAGTAATGATATCAGTATAATACTTACCACCAATGGCATCAATATCACCTGAGCCGCCTCCTGGACGTCCTATAAATAATTTGTTGGAACTAGCTGAATATGCTAGTTCTCCGTTCGAGAGTGCGGTAGGTGTTGCAGTACTAGTACTTCTTTTGATTAGAATTGTTTGAGCCATTTAGGTTCTCCGGTCAGCCTTAAAAGGCCCCTGCGTCAAGCGTATCATCGTCCTCTGCAACAACTAGGTTAGTCCATGCAAAAACTCCTGCGCTTATTTCGCGGTATACTTTGATTTCATTGTCATCCTCGTCATACCACGTATCACCCTCTGAAACATTTGTTCCTGTAGGCGTATCGGTAGACCGAAAGTCTTGATCTGCTAGTTGTTCTATGGCAGTCTGTAAGTTTGTTGCTGTTACTGTTCCATGAGGAACGTATGAGATACCGGCAGCTGTTGCTAAACCAATGGCAATACCTCTGGCCTCTACTAAAGTAGTATCTGTGCTAATATCTAACGATACAGCCTCTGAAGAAGAGGCTGTAATAGTCGTGACATTTTCGGATACAGTAATATTAGTAGTAATATCAGACACTATCTTGTAACTCCTTGGTTAAGGGTCACTGACCCGTGTAAAAGTTTTTGTACAATATTATCACTTGTTGTAAAGATCTCTAGATCATACTGATAAGTACCTGCAGCTATCGCATTCGTAACGCTGTTCGATAGGCTCATCTGAATTTTACCATTTGTGGGTGTGGGAATATTGCACGTAAACGTAGCCGTTAAAGTAGTCGAAGACTTAGTCGGTCTTAGCTGGGCACGTGCAGAGTACCCGGTCAAGTTTTTAACTGTTCCGGACTCAGATACTGTAAACTCTAACGCAAAGTCGGAACCTTGGTCAATAACTAGGTCGTAGCGGGCTGCTGTCATTTGATTTTCTCCATTACAGAATTATAGCCAAATTGAGGTGCTATGTCAAGATTTATTTTTTTCATGGTATCTACCTCCATCGAGGGCCTTCGAGCCAGTCCACCAAGGAGTATCTAACTCCATCTGTTATCTCTGTTACTCTATGTGGCAAATAACTAGGAAAAACTAAAATAGATCCCTGAGTTCTGAAATTAACAGGGGTTTCTACATCTTGAAACTGAAAGTCTCCGCCCTGATAAGTGGTAGGGTCACTAAGTTGTATAACTACTGATAACTTACGATCATACATAGATCCACCCTGCCAATTAACATCATGATGCCAGTTGTAAAAAGAACCTTTAGAGTATTCTCCAAACTGAGCATCAGGTACATAGTCTACATCAAAGTTAAAAGTAGATCTGTTTGCTTCAAATCCGTAATACTGTATTAATTTTTTAATTTCAGAATTATCTGTAAATCCTAGTTTAGTTTTTCTAACTTCAGAATTAGGTTTATGGTCGTTATCAGAAAAAATTGTACCGTCTTTAAGAGTAAGCTCTTCTTTGCACTCTTGTATTAATTTTTCGCATATTCTAGGGTGTATCTTACCTTCCCATAGCTGCCATGCTTGTCTCATTGTTCGTATCCTTGTGTGTTGAAGAAAAAAGTTTGAAAAAGCCTTCCATCGTGTTTATCTGTACCAAAGCCTGGAAGAACGCTACGATGGTATTGAGTTGCTTTATAGATTACTAAACGATTATAAACATTTCCTGCAAAGCTTAATAGTTCCCAGTTGTTCATGTCTTGATCCGTTTCCTCGCCTTGCGTACAGTCAGAGATACCACTTTCTTTATGTCTATAGATACCTGTGCCGGACTCTAAAGGAGCATCTGGTGTCAAGTATAGCACTGCTGCATATTCTGTTTTATCATGATGAACCCAAGTAGACGCATCCTCTGTAGTATACTGGTAAGAAGTATTGTACTCCGAGGGCCAGTAGCTTATCTTTTTATCTATAAGATTTTCAAAAAAAGTTTTTAAATACTCTGATTGTTTAGCAGGTTCAGGGCTAGTTCTTAGCCCTGGGTAGTTCCCGCTTATATCAAACTCCTGCTTTAAAGCTTCTTCTCTTACTTGATCTACATTATTGTAGAAATTATCAAAAATTAAAAAATTATTATTCATTATAGCTGTCCTATTCTTACTCTTAATGTTGTTCCAGAATAAATATCTATTCTGCCGTTTGTTCCGTCCATTTTTATTGACCCACTTGCTCCGGGCTTTGTAACTCTTTGATATTCTGTAAAAGTTGTGCCGCTTCCTGAGTATTCAAAAGCTCTATCAGTAGGTATATGCCAGTAAACATCTCCAGATACTGCAGGTGATTTTAATGCTTCAATAGTTGATTTCTTTACAGAGTCAGCTGCGGGGGAAGTGCCACTAGTGTGGAATGCGATGGTCGCACCTGCGTCACCTGTAGGACCTACAGCACCTTGAGCTCCCGTACCTCCTTGAGCACCTTGAGGACCTGTAGCTCCTTGAGCTCCTTGAGGACCTGGAGGACCTACACCGCCAGTATTACCCACCCCTCCTTGAGGACCTGCAACTCCTTGAGGGCCTTGAGCACCTTGAGCTCCTTGATCTCCTACTCCTCCTTGTGGCCCTGTAGCACCTTGAGCACCTTGAGCACCTTGAGGGCCATCATCGCCTACATCACCTTGAGGACCTGTAGCTCCTTGAGCACCTTGCGCGCCTTGCGCGCCTTGATCACCTGTTGGACCTGCGGGACCTGTAGCACCTTGAGAACCTTGAGCACCTTGAGGGCCATCATCTCCTACAGCACCTTGAGGACCTGTAGCTCCTTGAGAGCCTTGAGCACCTTGAGCACCTTGTGGACCTGTTGGACCTGTATCTCCATCAGTACCTGCAGCACCTACTGCTCCTGTAGGACCTGTAGCACCTTGTGGACCTGTTGGACCTGCAGCACCGGCGTCTCCTTGAAGACCTGTAGGGCCTGAAGGACCTGTAGCACCTTGAGAACCTTGAGCACCTTGAGGTCCTGCCGCACCTGTAGGACCTGCATCACCTGTCGGACCTGCGGGACCTTGAGCACCTTGAGGGCCCTGAGCACCTTGAGCACCTTGAGCACCTGTATCCCCTGTCGGGCCAGTTTGACCTTCAGTAATTAAAGGGGCTCCAAAGCTTCCTGAAACTAGAGCGGAAGCTGTTGTTGCGGTACCAATTATAGTATGTGTTACTCCAGTGACACCACCAGAGACTTGAGTAGCATTTGCGTACCATCTATTAGCAGTAATATTCTGCACAGCATACCAGTAAGCACCAGAAGCATTATAGAAAGTAGGAGTTATTTTTGTCATATCTGAGATAGCTGAAGAGCCGTCTGCAAATACCTGAACCCATCTAGACGTGTCGGATTGTGGGTTAGTAGAAATACCAGAGTGTGCGGACTTAGCTGCCCAAACTTTGCTATTGTAGCTTACTACAGAGCCTATTGCATAAGATGCTCCGCTGCTCCAGGCACTAATACTAGGGGCTGAGTTAAGTACTGTTTTAGATGCAGCTGAGTAGTATAAAAACGCACTAAAACCGTCCGGCCCTGCCGAACCTGCTGCTCCTGCCGCACCTGTAGGACCCTGCACTCCTCCACTACCTTGAGGCCCTTGAGCACCTTGAGCGCCTTGGTCTCCTTGAGGGCCTGCATCTCCTGTTGGACCTGAAGGACCTGTAGAACCTTGAGCACCTTGAGCACCTTGAGCACCTTGAGCACCTGTATCACCTTGCGGTCCTGTAGGGCCTGCTGCTCCTGTCGGTCCTGCTGGTCCATCCGGACCTGCTACACCTTGAGCGCCTTGGTCTCCTTGAGGGCCTACTCCACCTGTTGGGCCTGAAGGACCTGTAGCACCTTGAGCACCTTGAGCGCCTTGTGGACCCGTATCACCTGTTGGACCTGAAGGACCTGCTACACCTTGAGCACCTTGATCTCCTTGAGGACCTACCGAACCTGTTGGACCTGAAGGACCTTGAGCACCTTGATCTCCGTCTTCTCCAGCAGGTCCTACTCCACCTGTTGGGCCTGAAGGACCTTGAGCACCTTGAGCACCTTGAGCGCCTTGTGGACCCGTATCACCTGTTGGACCTGAAGGACCCGTTATACCTTGAGCACCTTGTGGACCTTGTGGACCTGTGTCTCCGTCGGGGCCTACAGGTCCTTGAGGACCTGCTGCTCCTTGAGCACCTTGTGGACCTTGTCCACCTACAGGACCTTGAGGACCTTGGGGACCTTGGGGACCTTCAGGAGACACACTTAAAGTTTGTACGCGTGTAAAAGTTAGGTCGTTTCCTAAGCTATCAGTAACAATTATATTTATAACTACATTACCCGAAGCTCCATTTATTGCAGTTATAGGTGCTAAAGTGTAAAAGTTTGAACCAGTTGTTATAGATCCTAAAGTAACATTGCTGGGGGTTACACTCGATACTCTAAAAGAGGGGAGAGTATAAGCAGATGTATCGTCATAAGCTATTTGAGTACCTCCAATACTAACTGTAAGTGTAGTACCTGTACTAGAAAAGTCAAGAGAACCACTGGAAGTAGGGATGCTAACATTATCATTAGTTAGATTTATGTTTATAGCATCCAAGGCTCCATTAGAGGTTCCTTCTATTCCTCCTGTGGCGCTTGAAGGTTCATATGCTGAAAATACTTGTCTGCTTGCTGAGTTGCTTGGAGCAACATTTACAGCATACCGAATCCAGTAATAGTTTGTTGTGGTTCCCTCTCCGATTACAGGATCGGTATAAGTATTACCTTGAGAAGTGCCTATAAGATTTAAGGAACTGTGCCCTCTATCGTTTACGGACGCTTTCCAGATTTCTGTAGTATAGGTAGCTGGATTAAAGTTTGAAGCATTAACCCAGTTTAACTCAACACCTCCTCTGTTAGTAGTAGTTGCTGTAAGACTATTTGCATTTGGACCAGTAGGAGTTCCTACTGGTGCAGTTACAGGGGCAGGAGCTGAAACAATGCTGCCTTCTGATACTTCAACAGTATCAATTAAGTATGCATTCTCTTCGTGCTCTTCTGCCGTTACTTGAACCAAGCAATTTGCATTAATACTTAGGTTTGTAATACGATATATTTTATTCGTCCACCCAAATCGAGGATATGATATACGAATAAGGTCGCCCGCTAAAAGCAGTACGCCTCTCGGAGCTATAGTAAAGTTGACTTTTACAGAAGCTCTAGACTCGTCTAGATACTGTTTGGCATTCATTCGAGCATTAAAATAGTTGGTAACGTAAGGAGCTTTTACGCTTCCCTTCTTAGGAACCATTCTATCTTCTTTTAGATACTTAGAATTAAACATCATTATGCTACGACCTTCAAATCTATTTTGAGGATCGTTAATTCCTACATCTACTTGGTTATAAGTACCTTTTTGTCCTGCGTCCTGTACATCTATTTTTCCAATAATGTCAGTTTCATTTATGTCTTCTACGATATAGGTTTCGGAGCCAACAGTGATACTTGTAGTAGATTCTGCTCCTTTCTTCAAAGCCAAAGAGTACTTACCTGCAGAGTACCTTAACATTCCGTTAAAGTGCCCAAGCATACTATTAATATTACTGAATATAGACTTAGAAGTGTCAAGAGTAACGTTTGTTTGGTGGCGTGTAGCATGTCTCTGATTTTGAGACTCCCACCCTAAGTATCTCCAATATTTAACATCGTCAGAATCATATAAACTATAACCACTAGAGTATCTTAGTGAGGAGTATGTTTTGACAACAGGATCTCCGTCAAAGGTATGTCTGTTTTTGTAAGTTGCATCAGAGTTTCTATTTATATCTACAGCTAAAGTAGAAGAGCCTGACCCCGATACTTTAGTAATTGTTAAGGACGTTTTAAAGTCACTGCTACCTGAAGACGCTGGCTCAGAAACAGTACTTGCACTACCACTATGCTCATACAGTCTTCCATTATGGTAGTATAAATCTTCATCAGCGAATACTTTCCAATCTGCCCATCTTGTTACTATCTTGCCTAAAACGTTTTCAAAAACAACGCTGCGTCTAGTATTGCCGTCTATAGTAACAGCATCTCCAACGCTTTTTACTGTACCTTGCCATGCTGTTCCGTAGGAAGAGCTAGAAGTTGCATACTTATACACATCTCCTACAACAGGTTCATTTGAACCTACCAAAAGAGTTACATTAGATTGAGTATCACAAGCTCTTGCTGTTTGAAAAAAGCTTTCGGCATCAAGATCCTGATCTAAAGATAGGTTTCTTCCATATCTATCGCTCTGCATATAGTCTAAGAGTTGCATAGCAGGGTTGTTAGTAACTCTTAAGTCGCCGCCCTGTGATCCTATAATTTTATAGCTATCGCCTTGCTTCGGTAAAAACTCAAAAGGAGTATCTACTAAAACTGTCTTGCTGCTACCGTCATAATCAACAATATTTCTTCTTTGAGTTCTTATCTCTCCGCTTCCAAGAGTAGTAGAAACTTCAATATCCATACCGTTATAGGCGTTAGCTGTGCCGGAAGCACTGCTATTTAGTTTTAAGCTTTTAGCCGCAACTACAAAATCGCCTATTATTGTTGAAGCACTTGTTTGGGTTTCACCAACATTTGCAAGACTTCCACTGCTTACACTATCTGCAACAAACTGATTTAAAAGCGTAGGAGAAAACTCTTCTGTTAAGCTCTCGATAATACTAAAAGGTCTGTCAGTTGGAAAAGCAAGAAGAGCTGCATGTACGTCACTACTGCTACTAATAGCAATATTAATACCGCCACCAGAATTATTACTTACTCCGGTAATTGCAGTCGCTAAAGTTGTGGGTAGCGTTCCTGACTGCTCAACAGCATCGTGAGATACTAAATGCAGTGTATTTGTACCGTCGGTTATGTAGAATTTCTTGAAAGCTACATCGGTTGGATTACTAGTAAACTGTATTCGAGCTTCTTTGACTAGCTTACCTATAGGGGAAATTTGATAAATATCTTTTACAGTCGCAGTACCGATGGTAACGTCACTTTGACCAGAAACCTCGCCTTTGACAGTTACGCTCTGGCCTATCTGAAAATTAGTAATACTTTCGCCCGTAACCGAAGAATCTAATTCAAAAGCGTGATCATAGTTATAGCAGGGCACGCCCTTTCCTCGAACAACAAAGTCGAGAGTAGGTATAGTAGTCTCCCCTTCGCCAATAGTGTACTCAACAACCATATAGGCTGTATCTAAAAGTCTGTGGTTTGCTCCCCAGTAAGGCTCTGAGCCTTGGTAATACTCGTTTCCTACTTTAAAGTTATCAACATTGGATAGAAGCATATCTGCTGCTTTCTGATCTGATTTACCAGAAAAGAACTGTGCTTTTGCATCTATAGGAGTTGAAAAAGTAATGCCTTTACCATGAGTAATACCAAAACCGTTTGTATCTTCTTGAAATACAGGAGTATTATTGTTAGTACTTTGATAGGCTGAGTAACTATACTGAGCTTCCCAAGCTGCTCCAATTTCATTCCAGTCATTGCCTAAAGAGCCTTGAGCTTGTGTTGTGCCTGTTGCATACTGAACAGTACCACCTACTATTGTGCCTCCCAATAGAGTATCACCTCTATCCATTCTACCAGCGCATAAAACATCAATAGTGTTTTCTGCAGTTTGAGTGGCTCTAGTATCATTATCATTTTTATCTATACAAATAGAAGTTGTATCATCGAAATACATATCGTAGATACCTGCTACTTCCCCTTCACATATTGCATAAGCGACAAAAACTTTACGAGAATCATTGGCCAGCGTATCTACAAAAACGGGAATACTATCAATCTTATTAACGCCATAGATAACAGGAAGATATTTTGCATCTAAGTTAAAGCGTAGATCTGCCTCTCTGTCCACTTCGACTTGATACTCAATCTGCTTGTACTTTTTCATACCAGCCCAGTTTCGCTTCATTTTTAACTTAGTTTTAGTTTCTTTAATTTGATAAATTGATACTAAGTTAATGGCTTGCTCACTGTGTAGAAAGCCCAGGTCTCCTGCATATGCGGGTCGGATTGCAGATAAAGGACTTGCTTTGTTATTTTCGTCTAAAGCTCTATGAGAGCCGTCAGAAGTAATTCGTCCTTGTACTCGAGAAAAGTCTCCCCAGTGGCTAGTAAGTGTCCACGTTATCATAGAGGATTTTGAGGGGTCTTCACTGATTTTTCCTGAACCAATGATACCCTTAAAGATTAAGTAGGGCTCACCTATAATAGAGCCTACAGGATATACTGTGCCGTCTATAGTTTCTTCTTCTACTCGAAGATGTGTCTTGTAAACAAAAACATCTCTATTTAGATATTTTGCATAAGTAGAGTTAGGGCTAGAGTCTCTTTCTGTAATTATACCTTCAATTTCTGGACTAGCGAAGGTCAGAGTTAAGGACTGTCCAGAGCCTTGTCCCATAGTAGTATTCTGAGGGGTTATATTGGCTCTTGTATTATTAAGTTCAAAACTTTCGATTCTTATGCTTTTTCCGTCATTTAAACCTCCTGTAACTGTTATTACATCTCCCTCTCGAAAACCTTCGTCAACTAAGTCTTTAGTTCCTGTAAGGGTTCCTGAAGTTACGGTATATGTATCAGATACAGTAGTGCTTAAAGCAGCAGCAGAAAGTTGTAAAGACATACTAGTAGTCTTGGCTTCAATGGTTTCTGTGATAGAACCCACGGAGCGAATTTTACTTGCTATGTAAGTTTGATCGCCATTGGCTACTCCTAAAGCTGTGGTAGATCCGTCATTAAAAACTATGTCGTAAGAGCCATCGCTCAAATATACATAGTCTTCAGGTCTACGACCACTTTTACCTGTAGGGGTTAGTAAAGGTTTTTCAAACTTTACTAGGTGTGCATAAGTAAAAGGCTTTTCTGCAAGCAAAGAAGCCTTTGTAGTATCATTTATATTTCTAACGCCCATTATTGTACTTCCTCCAGATTGAGACTGAACTTGAATAAGTTATCTGTGTTTAATGAATATTCTTGCACATCACCTTTAATAACTACTCTCATTAAAGGATTTAAGAAGACAAAATCGTCCCCTGCAAATATCCTTTTAGAAAGTGGAGGAGTAAAATGTACGCGTACTTGCGCTGTAGACGGCTGAGTAAGAGCACTGTGATAATCAGCGTTTGTCTCTACTCGAGTAACCATATAAGCTTTGTTGTGGTTGGAGTTCGAACTAGCAATATGAAACATATCTCCTGGAAGAGGGGTACCGTTTGAGCTTGCTGTATATCCTGAGCTTTTTCCAATAAGTACAGAAGTAGTTCCGGGCTGTGTTGTTGCAGCAACATCTAAATGTCTAACTGTACCGCCTCCATTAAGAATCCAAGTATGGAAACTTGCACTTTTTGGCGTTCGATATTGAGGTAAAGAAACGAAAAAAGGATGTATCGGTCCGCCTCTCTGTAGTAGAAAAGTATACAAAGGGTCAAAGTCTTCACGAGTCATAGGGTTATAAGATATATTAGCATCCCAAGAGTGGTAGTTAATTCTACGGGCAATTAGTCTGCCTGAGTTTGTTCTATCTCTCATAGCCGGTTGTTTAGAAGTTAGCGACACAGAAGCAAAACCTGCTGAAGAGCTGCCTGCAACTTGTCCTGCATCCCCAATAGTATTATTGGGGTCGGGTAGTATGTTTTGAAAATTTGTAAAAGATGCCATTAGTATCTACTCACTCCTTCTGTAGTTTTATTGTAAACGGTAGTATCTACTCCGTCCATAAAACTTTCTCCGTATGAATTTGCTGCGTCTCGAATCATACCTATTATGTTTCCTTTTTGTCCAATTAGTAGGTCCTCTACACCCGTAGCGTCTACTGTATTAATATTAAAACTTACGTTTGTACTTCCGCCTGCATTCTGGCCTGAAGGTATAATCTCTCCTGGAGTATCTGGCATAAACAGCTCTGGTCCTTGCTCTCCTACAACATACCCACCTCCAGCTCTGTGCTTATATCCGCTAAATGCAGGTCTAAAGTTGTCTGCTCCGCCTATGCCATCGGCTCCTCTCATGTAAGCAAGTTCGCCCGAGGCACTGTTACTTTTTGCAAGATCTACAGTGTTGTTTCGCTGACCAATGCTTATCTTAGAAGGTGTTGCTCCTCCTCCTATAGATCCGCCGCCTTGGAAAGACGTTGCAGAAATCATGGCAAGTTGTTTAGCACCCATAGATACCACCATAGCCGCAGCTGCAGCACCAAGTGCTGGACCAACAATAGGTATAGCAGCTAACGAAGTATAAGCTGCGATAGCACCTTGAGCGGTAGAGATAATGGTTTGAGCCATTTTCATCTTCTTTTCTTGCTCAAAACCTTTTTTAGCTGCTGCTGTCTTTTTCTTTTCAAGAGCTTCTAGCTTAGCAACGCTGCCTGCTGATTTTCCGTCTCTTGCTTTTTCAGCCGCGATCTCTTGGTCTATTCCTCTAATTTTATCTGCGGTAGCTGCTTTCTGCATTGCCGCCATGCCTGAGATTAAAGAAGAGGCGGCACCTAAGCCTGCCTGAACCTTGGCAGAAGTGCTGGCAGATGCATCTCCCATCGTTTCCATTGCACTTCCAAAAGAAGTTGCAAAATTCTGTATTCCACCAATAGCCGCACTCATTGTTGCCCCTTCGGGCCCCATAGCTGCTAAGTCCTCTGTGACACCTTTTAAAGTACCACGTGCTTGTTCCATAGATGCTGAAGCAATTACCCCATCTGCGGCTACTACCGAAGCATCATTCTCGTTTCCACCTGCATCTGCAAGGGCTCTTTCTCTTGCTGCTTTGGCATTTGTGACATCTGCCTGGCCTGCCAGACTTGCAGTTGCCGCTGCACCCATGCCCGATGCGGAAGCTTCTTGGGATCTTTTATTATAGTGAGCCGTAATTTTTGCATTCTCAGCTTCTATCTGTTTTAGTACAGCTAGCTCGTCTTTAACCGCATCTCTGCCTATTTGTTTTTGTGTTGTAAGAGCTAGCTCAAGAGCTATCAGCTTATTCTTCATCCGCTGCATAATAGCGGCATGAGCGCCTTCTTCGTCTCCCATAGCTACTCTTTTAGCTGCCAGAGACACGGCTTCTTGGTCTAGCAAAGCACTTAGTCTTTCATCATTAGCAATTGTTGCCATAGTGCCTTGAAGCGCTATAAGTTGAGCTCTCTTATTTTCAAAGAGTACCTTATCTGCTCCTATTGCCTTACCTGTAGAGTCCTTTACACGTGCAGCCTGCTCTTTAGTCATTGTAGCTTCTATTTTATAGAGTTCAAATGCCTGATTATACTTTTCATTAAGGGCTCCAGCGCCAAAATCTAAGCCCTCTGTTAAGTCTATTATTGTTTGGATTCCGTCAATGTCTGCTGCAAATCTTCCCTTAGTTTTAGAAATTTTTGTAGACTCTGTACTTATTACTGATATAGCGTCACTTGCACCATCCAAAGCTTGTTGAAGAGAGGCTCCTTGTACATTGGCTGCTTGAATAGCACCTTCTAAGGTTTGCATAACAGACACAGGTGCAGTACCATCGGCTAGTACTCCCTTCTCAAAAATGTTTAAGGCGGCTCTTAAATCCGCCGTATTTTTGTCTGCAAGACTTTTTAGCTCCGTATTGCCTTTTGCTGCAGCCAAGGATGCGATACGTTCTGATTGAATAATTCCTTCTTGTACCAAAAGCTTAGATGCTTGGACTGCTGTTCCCGAGGAGGTGTCAAAAAGTTTTTGAGCATTAGCAGTGGCTTTTTTGGCGTCCTCAAGTTGTTTTTCTAGTGCTTTTATTGCGGCTTTTCTATCTGCCATATAACCACCACCGGCACCTCCGTCTTTTGCAGTTAAGTTTAATTCTAAAGCGCCTTGAGGAGCATTAAGTGCCCCTTGTTTTTTAGCTAGTGCTCCTGTAAGATTTTTCTCCGCAAGTTGTGCTTTTGCTAAAGCTGTTAAGGCATCTGCCTCTTCTGCAGTTCGTATATCTGTTACGCCCTGCTTTATCTGTGCGAGCTGGCCGACCGTCACACGTAGGCCTGCTATAAACTGGTCATTTGCTCGTGTAACAAGATCGAAAGTACTTACAAGCTGATTAAATACAGCAGGAAACTCTTCCATTCTTTCTTTATTATCTTCTAATGCTTTATCTAGGAAGCTCGGAGGCTGTCCGAAAAATTTGTCATACGCTGCTTTCAGTATCCCAAAGCCTGCTATAAGCTGACCAATAACAGGGATCATGCGAAGTGATGCAGCTCCAAAAAGGCGCATTCTTTTAGTGCCCAGTGCTATAGAGTCTCCAAGTTTTCTTTTTGCGCGATCTAGCCCTTTTACTTGTTGACGGTTTTCTTGCATCGCAATACTTTCGTCATTAATACCTGCGAGGCCTAGTTTTAAGCCTTTTCGCATTTCTCCGCCCTGTATTAAAGATAAAGCTTCTACTTGAGTACCTGACTTACGTGCGGCTTCTTCAGTCGCTAAAGCTGCTGCGTATCTCTTTGTTTCTGCGGCTCCGTCTGCTTTACGTTGATTGTATTGTGCTTGATCAATTTTTTTATTTTTAAGAAGTGTACCATTTCTTTTAAGTTGGGTTTCTTCAGCTTTAAGAGCAGCAACATATTGATCGGTAGTTTGGTCCCCTGTTTTAATTGCTTGAATTAAAGCTTTCGCTGCTTTTGTTCTTCCTTTTGTTTTTGCCAAACCCGATACTTCTTGCTTGGCAAGAATACTCTGAGCTTCTGCAGCTTCCGAGGCGGCCTGTGCCTGGTTTGTAAGTGCGGGTATCATCTGCTTTGCAACACCTGTACCGAACAGCACCATGGCACCAATCATTACCGGCATATTATCTGCAAAAAAGCCTGCTAAAGGCCCAAATACCGTATTGAGAATATTGATGCCTCCTTTCGATATATTATCAAAAGTAGCGGCTAATCTGTCGAAAGGGTTTGACTTCATGTGTTCAGAAAGTGCTAGGAATTTATTACTACCTTGCTCAATAATGGCGTTTGTAAATGCCATACGTCTTTCAAACATAGTTAGTTGACCAGGTACCTTACCTAGAGTGTCCGCAAAATCTTTAGTTGCTTTATCGAGACGAACCATAATTCCTAATTCATCTAGAATTTCAGGCTCAAGCTTGGCGGCACCACGAATAAGTCTATCCATTGCATCCGTCATGTCTCTGCCTAAAGCTAAAGAAGCTCCTTTTGCTACGGACGCTAGGCCTTCTAATTGCTCCTGGTTGAAGCCTGCCGAAGTACCAATAGCAACTGCAGACATTGCATCTGCAGCAGAGATTGCTGTTCCTGTTATCTCTCGCAGGCCATCAGAAATCATTTTTAAGTTTGCGCCAGCTGCTCTACCTGTAAAAAGTAGGCCTTCTTCTAACTGAGAAGCTGCTGAAGCCCTTTTCAAGGCTCCAAAAGCTGCGGTAATTGCGAAAACGTTAGCGGCGAGAGTTGCATAAGCAGGTACAAGTGTGCCTTCTATACCAGTGGACATTTTAGAGAAAGCTTTAGTGCCATTAGAAGTAGCGCCAGCTACGCCTTTTTGCTTTTTCTTGTACTTATCATTAGACTTAGTAAGCTTTTCGGTTGACGCAGCAGTTTTATCAGCCTGCTTGCCTATCTTTTTTAGGCTGCCGTCCTCCATGACTTTGTACGTTACTGTTATGGTATCTGCCACTAGTGTTTTCTCTTTAGCTTCTCCCTCTCTCGTTTAAGTGCTTCATGAGATTGTTTGATAGCCCTTGATTCTAAAAAAGTTAGAATCTCTAAAAATAGTTCCTTGTCTTCTACTTGGTGGATCTGTATGTAGTGGTCTAAATTAGTAAAGTCCTTACCTACGTACCCTATGTCAGCATAAATACGATCTCCTAAACCTTGAAAAGTATTCATTGCATCTATTACAATATTAGGGAAGTCTTCCCAGTCGGGAGGTACTTCATCTTCAACAGGCTCTTGCCCCATTTGTTCACACATTTTAAAGTAACGCTCTCGCGTCATTTTTGCTTCACTATTCTTGAAGTACTTCTCTAGCCGGTTTAGGGCTTCGGTTTTTTGTTCCTGTGCGAAAGTTATCCAAATCAAAGACTACCTCGTTAAGCCAAGTGTCAAATTCAGTAGAAGAACTAACAAGAGTTTCAGCGTTATCTTCGCTATACTCTAGCTCTTTTGTGGCGTCTTGACCATCTATATCGACTAGTAATAGTGTCTCAAGATGGGCTAAGGTCAGTCCCTTCCAGTTTTTAACAACTGCGTTTGTAAACTCAGTTATAAACTTGTCTTCATCTAAAGTTTCTACTGCTTGTCGTGTCTTGCGATCAAACTTAGTGCTGGTACACTTCTTGCGTAGTCCTGTTAGCTCTTTTCGTGCTAAGTTAGCTACTTCTACTTCGAATCCCGGTAAGCCAGGAAAGTCAACCCAAACTGCTTTGGTATCAACCATTAATTTTTTTAAATCCATTATTATTCCTTATTTCTAGTTAAGTGTGATTTTAGTGCCGAGGTCGGCAACGTTGTCGTTCATTTTCCAATCATACGCTTGAGTATAAACATCTGATACAGTGTTTCTATTTGTAAAAGTGCAGTGTTCAAGATTAAACTTAAAGCCTCTAAAGTTTGTACTCGACGCTCCATTACCTGCTGTTATGACAACGGTTACATCTTCCTTCCAGCCCTGAACATCAGAGTTCGAATTGTTTGTAACATACTGCCCTACAGAACCTGAGAGTATTCTTTTTTGGAGCGTAAACTGAGAAGGGTACATAGAGGTAGCTGCATTAGTTACGCTCAACGCATCATTGACAGTCTCATAAGGTATCCATTTCACTGCGTTTTGAAGCTCAACAGAACACTTATAAAGACCAGAAGAAAGATTTTCGCCGTCTATAGCAACCGCTAACTCTTTTGTTATCTGGTAGTCTCTCGTGCCTCGTGAAGGCAAGGAGATTCCATTTAAGAGATCGGTTCCTCTAGTCAGCTTTGATGCTTCGCCTGCTAGTGTCAACTTGAGATTCTGTAATTTCTCAATTATGAATGTCCCATTAGTTATAACACAAGTTTCAAGCTTATAAACATCATTTGGTAGCTTTATGTATAAAGTAAAGGTATTTAAAGTATAAGTACCGGTTTTGTAATCCACCAAAAGATTAAACACAACATCTAAAGCACTTTGTGTTATCATTGGTATTGTCATCTCAAAGTTCGCAGGGTTAGCTTTTTTAATATTAGACGCGTCATGCATCTTGTGCTGCTCGTGCAAAGTTTTTTGAGGGTATGTCTTATCCGTAAAAGTTTGACTAAAACTTAGCTCAGGGCCTACGTCTAGTCTATGGTAAGATGAACCGTCATAAAGGTAGACCTCCGCTTCTTTATTGAAATTGAAATTAGCCATAATTCTCCGGATAAAAAAAGGGGCTCGAAAAAGAGCCCCTTCTAACTTTTTCTACTTCATAGTATAGTCCAAAAGACCTCCTATGTCAAGAAATATTTTTACGCACCTTTATACTTAATGAGAAGTTCGTCAGTAGAATCAATATCACTGCCCAAAGCATGGAAATTAACTTCTAAAGAGATAACATCCTCAATAGAGTGTGTTGGCACTTCTAAGTGGCATGCTGCCATCTTCATTTCGATACGAGGAACCGCCGTTGCACCTCCGATCTTAAAGTCAAGATCAAAATCATTAGTAACAGTACTGGTTCCTTCGATAAGGTTCTCAAACAAGTCCATACTTGAACTGCTAGTATTGTTTAAGTAGCAGGTAAAGCTGCCTGAAATACTACGAGTTCCTGTAACATGGTCTAACGGAGTATTTACCACACCTAAAGTTTCTGGGGTTAAGAACGTCATGTTGTTCGAAATAGTGATACTTCCACCAGTTAGTGTAAGCACATAAGGATCTACACTTGTTGGGCTTGCTGAAGAGGCTACAAGCTCAGTTAAACGGTTACGAATAAAGTTACTGGTGCTTCCGATTCCTTCATACTTTGTGCGAGTTGGAGCAGCTTCTTGCTCTGTAATTATAGTTCCCATACCAGACCAGTTAATAGTCGTGATACCGTCAATATCAAAGTCAAGACCAGCTTCGTTTACACAACAGTTTGCGATCTTATAAGTAATTGTAGATTCACCTGTAGTACCACCAAGTGTAAAGTAAATATTTGCTTTACCAAGACTTGTTTTATTTGAGTTTGCAAAACTGATGTCTAGGTCATCTGTGCCAAGAGTAAATCCTTCGAAAGCAGCGCCGGTCTGAATAGCACTACCGACAGTCATTGCCCATAAAACTTCCTCTACTGCGTGATGATTTGCTGCAGCATCGACAGTACCCGCGTCTGAGTTACCTGCGGCGACAAAGGGGCGTGCATAAGTAGAAAAGCTCCACTCTGCTGGTGCAAGAGAGTCATTGAACATCTTGCGACCGCGTCGGCTGACATTGCTGCCTGCTGACATTTCGTTTAAGGTTACTTCTGAGCTGTTAGTTGCCTGTGAGAAAGAAAATCCGTCAAGTACGGGAATCTCCCATACACCTGCTTCTGTCCCGTTTGCAGCTAGGGGTGCGACAAAAACCTTACTGTCGCGGCTAAAAAACATGTTATCTGCCATAGTTATTCTCCTATGTTATCTTGAAAAGGCTAGGACGTGAACTTTTGCTCGTGCCTGCATTTTCTAATATCGAACCTCTATAAGCATCTCTCCGACGCCCATGGGTTCAAGCACACCTTCATCAGTTTCAATACTGACTATTGTGATTTGTTGTGTAAATTGACCCGTATTAGTACGATCAAAATACTCTAATCGAGAGTTTTCTTCTAAAACAGTCTCTACGTCTTCCATCAATTCGTCTAGTGCTTCTACCGCGTCTTCTGCTTGCACGTAGCATCTTAATGTAATAGAAAGAAACCTATCTTTATACCCGCCAGCCTGATACTCTCTTGTCTCAGATCCAGCATTTAAGTGAACTGTAGGAAATTCCTCCACTTCATCCCAAAACTTTAGTCTTGGAGATACATTTTCATTTAAGTCTGTTAAGTATGCTCCCGACCCGTTTATATCCTTGAGCTTACTAACGATGGCTTGTACAATGCCTAGACGTCTTGTAGTGTATGCTCTGCTCATTATAGTCTCCTGGTATATAGTCTACCGATTGCGGCAGAAGCTGCAATTTCTCTTATAGACTTATCAATTAATCTTCTAGGGTCTCTTTCTACACTACCTTGTGCGTACCCTGGCTCAAAAGTCTGGTACGGATTTTTCTGATAAGTGTATCCCACACTAGTAAAGCCTTTATTTGTTGTTGTGATATCTACTGCTTTTACACTTCGGGCAAATCTTCCTGTACGCCGGTTAAGAGCTGGGTCTTCCATATTCTGCTCTACAACTGTAGGGAGTTGACTGTTTAACATTGTCAACATCTTTAAAGGGCTAGATGCAGGACTTTCAGAAGCTTTTTGTCTTTGACGACTCATTCTAGCCGCCCTTACTCCTGCTCCTAGTTTAGTTGCACTTAGGCCCTTACCACCTGAACTTGCCTTATTAAGTTTATTTGAGGCAGTTTTACTGTTTATTTTAGTATCTTTTGCAGTTACTTTAACATTTTTAGTTTTTAACTTCTTAAAAGGGTCTACAATATTCTTACGTATTTTCTTTCTTTTCTTAGCATCTATGCTGTCAGATCCTTTTAGCTTTACTAATCCTTTACCCGTGTCTATTGACTTTTCTAGCTTTTTAATTGCTGCTTTTAACTGTTTTTGTAGAGCTTTCTTTGCAGCCTTAACTTCAGCACCTCCGCCCTTACCCTGCTTGTTTAGGTAGTCGGACTCTAGAGAGATAGTATGTGAATCTTGCTTATCATTTCTTAAAACGGTTATTAAAGTATCTACCCCTAATACATCTTGCAAGTCTGAAGAAGTTGCCTTGCTGTCAAGTTTTTCACTATTTGCAATACCATCAAAACTATCTCTTAAAAAACTTTCAAAAATACCTGCCCCTTTTGCGTGCCCTGCATTATAATAACGGCCCGCAGCTTCTGCAGTTTTACCGCTGGCAGTACGTAAACTTCTGTTTCTTAGCCTTCCTGTTTCAGGATTTACTTCTGTAGTACTTTTTAAATGAGCCTGTAACTTTTTAAAGAACTTTTTAAGGGCAGGCTGATAAGCTAATTTTACTTTTGAAAATACATCACTAGGGTATATTTTTCTTTTAGATCTACCAAGTGTAATAACACGTTGAGATCCTACGCTTGAATCGAACTTAAAAGATATAGTATTTGCTGTTGACTTATACTTATACTCAGCCTTTGTTGCCATTTTTGAAAGTTTTTTATCAAGATCTTCTTTCATTTCTTTTGACAGTCTGTTTATAACCTTTCTATCTTCTTGTGTAAGTACTAGTTTATTCTTTGTAGACTCTAATTCTATCTTTGTTTGTTTGGCCATTTCTAAAGAACTAAACTTAAAAATATGTACTCTTTTATCTCCAACAAGATCTCTATAGAGATTAGTCCCGCCCTGACTCTGTAACGTACTATTTAACTTATTACAAAATGCTAATACGGATTGCTTACTCATTAAAAGTTTTTATATAGATCCAAGACTCTTTTAATGTGGTCTGGGAACGCTACGTTATTACGCTGGCTAGAAGAGGCACTATTTTGAATGCTTGCACCTTGTATAGTTTGACGTGCTTTGTGCTCGTCTTTCATATAGTATGTAATTAAATCAATAACTGCAAGCTGTAAGTCTGCAGGGCACTCTGCATATCCTGCTTTATATGTAATCTTTACGGCAGCAGGGCCTGTAGGCCAAGACTTACCAACACCGCTTGTATTAACGCGATAGATACTATCAGTAGAGCTATCTGCATAGTACTCTGTAGAAGGCACAGTAGTGTAACTAGCACTAAAAGTTTCTCTTTCCTGTACTGATACTATAGTCACTATAGGAGTCTCTGTCAGTTGTACTAGGCTAGTAGCCCAGCTAACTGTGAAGTCTTCTACTTTATTTTCAGTGTAGTGGTCTACTAAGGTAGTTCCACAATAAGTTTTTACTAATGCACTCACGGCCGAAATTAAAGAATTGATCCGAGAATCTTCTTTTGTACTTTGGATATTCTCCGAAGTTTTGTATTCTTCAAGTGTAATCAAGTTTGCCATTTATAAGTCCATTAGTAAAAACTTAGGGGAGATAAACTCCCCTTCGTTTCTAATCTTTTGTAGATTAAGAGTCAGTACGAATCAACTTAACAACCGATACATCGGTAGTGCCGTTGTTAGCACGCAACTGGTTGAAGCCGAGTGACTGGCTAGCAACAATTACGTTACGCTGGTTCATTACTTCGTAATCCTGCTCTACAGATACACCGCGGAGACGTGGGATGACGTGGTTACGAACGTTAACACAGTAGCCTACAGAAGCAGTGTTGGCTTCAGTTTCGAGCTGGTCAGATACAATAACTGGAGTGCCATAGATAGCGCCGACCATGCCGGTGATCTTAGTAGCAATATCAGAACCTACGTCAGTAATGTCAGCAAAAGCTGGATCAGCAAGCAGATCATAATAACGAGCCTGAGATACGACATAAACGAGGTCAGAAGGCATCATGCCATACTTACCCATCAACTTACGACCAGCAAGGAACTCAGCAGCAGTAACTGCAACATCAGCACTACCAGTAGAGTTAAGAACAGCAACGCTGTTAGAACCTGCAAGAGCTTCCAAGCCGTTAAAGCCTTCGTCGCCACCAGAGGTACCGTTGATAATTGCGTTGTCTACGGCACGAGCGTGGGCGCGAGCAACAGAGTCAACCAACATAGGCATCAAGTTAACGAGCACTTCTTCATCAACATTGTTGTCCATGAAAGTAGTAGAAACCAGACGGTTAGCTTTCAGAATTACCTGAGCAGCGTTATACTGGTTACCAGTTACCTGAGGACGGTTAGTCAAGTTACCGGCGGCAGCAGTGTTAGCGCCCCAAGTAGCTGGAAGTGCGTCGGTCTGAATTGGCAGTACTTGAGTCTGTGAGTTAATAGTAATCTCACGGAAAGCCTGGGCCAACTTCAGTTCTTGCATGATTTCTTTCTCGATTTGAGTAGAAACGCCTTGAGCGATGTCACCAGCATTAGCTGCATAGTTTACGCCTGCTTTTTCAAACAAGTCCTGAGAGTAAGAAGTATCCCAGCCTTTGCCAGTCATTACGCCTAGCATGTGGCCAGTCATAAACTCTTTAGCAAACTTAGAAATGTCGCCTTTACCTTCTGAACGGTCGCCGAAGCTTTTCTTGCTGTTTTGCATAGCAGTAATTTCAGCTGATTTCTCTTCGAGGTCCTTGCCGTACTTAGCAATAACTTCGTCGAACTTAGCATCTTTTTCGTTAAGCTGCTTCTGTACGTCAGCCATAAGAGCTTCTACGCCAGTTTGTACGCCCGCTTTAACACGGATTGATTCGGCTTCTAGAGCCTGAGCTTTTTCAACTTCTGCTTCGGCGGATGCCTTGGCTACTGCGTCGTCAGCTGCTTTTTGCTCGGCTTGCTTCATTGCGATTTTAGCAGCTGTATCTTCAGCTACTTTCTTTGCAAAAGCTTCCAAGTCGATGTTTTGATTGTCCATTTTGATCTCCTGATCTGCGGAAATAAGTTCCGCGCTTTTAGGTGTGTTGTCACTAGCTATATTTGAAGAAGTATCTTCGTCCTTAGCCAGAGACTGACCTGCTAGATCTACACGATTAGTGAAAGTTTTTTTGAACTCTTCGTACTCTTTATCAGAGTCAAAAGACTTCGCGAGCGAAAAAGTAGCTGACTGATTACAAGGTACGGAAACAACCGATACCTCAAATAGCTCAGCGTCCTTAATCATAAGTCCGTCGGTTTCCTTAATGTAATCAGCATCCTTGACTCGGAAACCTACGGAAAAGGCCCCAAGAACACCGTCTTTTACTAGCTCTGCAACATTAGCAGGTGCTGACTTGCTAATCTTACATTCTAATTCCAAACCATCAGGGCCAGCTTTTAGACCTGTAGCTCGACCAATTGGCTTGTCATAGTCATGATTAAACAAGATAATTGGATTCTTTTCAAAGTTCTTTAGTCCACCTTTTTGCCAAGCTTCTACTGAGATGGAATCACCCGCGCGATCAAAATCAGCTGTACTTGCAAACCCTCGAATCATTACAGAACCATCGTCCTGTGCCTGAGTCTTGAAGGTAGACGTAAGATTAAAGATTTTATTCATATCTTAATCCTTTTTTACTGCTGGTTTAATAGCAGGCTTGACCGCTGCCTTAGGTGCAGGCTTTGGTGCTTTGGGTGTAACAGGTTTTGGCTCCGGCTTAGGCGGTGCCTTGGGCGCTGAGAGCTCAGGATATTGAATCCTAAGTGCATGAGTAAGGTACTTCCATGCTTTAAAACTTCTTTTAACAGTTATAACACAGCAGGCGTCTAAGCCTACAATTGCCATATATTCTTTTTGCTGAATACTTAAAGGCAACTCAAACTCTTTAAAATGTTTGAAAGCTGTTTCTAGTACTGCTTGTCTTTGACGAACTGCCATTTATTCTTCTCCTTCTTGTGAAGGTCTTCCGCCTTCATCTGGGTTAGCTGCGGAACCTGCAATATTTGCTGGAATCCTGATTTCCTCTGTACCATCTATAGGCTCGAAACCTAAACGCTCTCGCGCCTCTGCTGCGGTAATAATGCCTCCATTTACTAGTGAAGTATAGTAGGCGGACGAGTCACGTAACTCAGGCTGCAGAGCAGGGATGTTTGTAATATCTTCGCTTAACTCGAAACCGAAATATCTTTCCAGTCCATAATTAATTTTTCGAACAATAGGAAGTATAGTCTCAAGATAATATAATCGCATATTTGGGCGAATGTTAGCATTGTTTCCAGAGTCCATCAAGATTGGAGGGATTCCGAGCGCCTTTAAAATAATCTTTTCGTTCTCTAAGATTGCACTTTGAAAATCCAATTCTTTAAAATTAACGTTAGAAATAGAGTCTACTTCGATGCCACCATCTAAGATAAGAGGTCGGCGGCCACCAGCATCTGGGCGGTAGCGTGCTTGCCAAGAAACCATCATTCGTTCTTTGATCTTCTCGGAAAGTGTATTTGGTGATTTTAGTACTAAACCTGGAACTGCTCCGTTCTTAAAGAAGTTATCCTGAAATGATCGCATATGCTTCATAAGAACCATAGTACGAAGTGCAGGTTTTAAACGCGGTACGCCTCTATAGATAGAGTGAAAGGAGTTTTCTTTAATGTGAATAATTTCATCAGGACTAAAGGTAATATCAAACATTGTAAACTTCTCAATGTAGGTTTCTTTATCTGAGTGAATTTGCACATCAGTGGCAGGTAGATGATAAAGGTGAGCTCCATCAAAGTACAAAAAGATATTACCATCAATAAGTAAATCAATAATGAGGTTACGTTTAAAGGTGTTAATATCTTGATAAGGGTTAGGAGACTTGTTGAGAAGAGTCTCTACCTTAGAACGCTTAATACCGGGAACAACGCCTCGAAAAGCATTGTTTTTAGATACTAGAGTATGAATCTCAGCTACGTCATCGACAATCATATTTACGCCGCGATTAACGATCTCTAAGTCTTCATAGGCTCTTTCGTAGCTAAATGTAGGCTCTCTTGAAGACTCGACGCCGTGACCACCATTACCAATATGTATTTGGGCAGGGTTCAGCTTTTCTTCAACGTCTACGGTTTTCTTTTCAAAAGGGTTATACCAAGCCATGTTTTTCTCTTTGAATCTCTACCCAGCGCATTTGTTTCTTTGCAGTTCCTAGCGCAGGATCTTTGCCGTAAATTGAGTGGAGCTTTAAATGATGAGTATGACATAAAGTAACTGTGTGGTCATATAGCTCAGCATGATGCTCTTCTATAAAGTCATCCCGAAGTGCTTGAATATAATCAGGATTATGTTTGTTCTTTAGTAACCATTGATTTAACAATGGTGTCAAACTGTAAAAGTGGTGAAAATCGAGCTGCTCTGTTTCATCGCAAATCTCGCAAGCCGAACCTTTATTATACTTAGACTTTGCCTTATCTCGTACATATTTTACTACATCGCGTTTTAACTGAGGCATTTTAGTTCTGGTTCCTGATTTTTCATTGATAGAATTATATCGGCTTTAGGGTGACTTGTCAATAACTATTTTTGGCTAGGTATCGCTAGAAGGATACCTGTGCTGTTTGAAACGAGTAAAGTGCGTAGCGCAAACCATCTGCCATGTGAGAAGCCATGTTGTGCTTCGGCTTTTCCTTTATTAGGTTTGGGTTTGGGTCCCATTGATACGCATCCAGGCAAGCTAAAGATTGTTTACACTCCTGATCTACAAACAGTAAATTATTATCTGCAATTCCTGCAACATGACTGATACCATCAAGTACAGACTTCTTTGCATTAATAGTACTAATATCATAGTTCTGTGCAAAGTCAAAGCGAGTCTGCTGTGCAGCGGAATCAATATAGATGTAGTCAATATCCCATCTTTCTATAAGTTTTTGTATCTCAGCTGCATGCTGTTCTGTAGTACGCTCTGCGTTAAAGTATTCGTCAACTAGATAGTACTTGTCCTCCTCCCAATCATAGGCAATTACACACATTGCCGTAGGATCTTTAAAGCCAACATCCAACCCCGCAAAGACATCCATATTGCTAGTATCAAGTTGAGATAAGTCTTTAACTTGGTTTTCAAAGTCAAACTTCCAGATCTGTCCTTCATAAGTATTAAAGTCAGCTTCATACTCTTGTCTAAACTCCGCTTCTGACATGGACTTTCTTGCTTCGTCAATATCAGACTGAGCCATACGAGGGTTATCTTTATAGGTTGCTCGAATACTACACCATTCGGGAAATTCGTCGGAGTAGCCTCTATAGAAGAATTCAGAGAACCAGTTGTTGCGACCCCGTGGCGTGGAGATAAAGATTGCTTTTGAACCTTCCTTATCTAGTGTAGGACGTAGTGCAACGTTGAAGGCATCCCTGCCATCAGCGAGTGCTGCCTCATCAAAAATGATAAGGTCATAAGATCTACCTACGCAAGAATCAACTTGGTTAACCGAGCCCATTCTTACAGTAGATCCATTAGAGATTTCGATAACTTTATCCTTGGCGTTATCTTTTGTAACCTCTAAATCAAAGTGTTTTATTAAGTTCCGCTGTAAATCAAAAGAGATCTGAGACAAGGCATAGTTGGGGGACATAATAAGGATGTTAGAGCCAGGTACCAGAGACACGAGCTGTCCAATGATGTTGGCTATGTATGTCTTGCCCTGCCGCCGAGAAACGGCAGCAGACACAAAACGATACTTTGGGTTATTAATCGCATTGATAATTGCTATCTGCGAAGGTAACGGAGTGACATTCAATAGATCCATATAAGGAGCTATTGGAAGTTTAAGAAATCTTGCCTCAGATCGTAATTCAACTATTTCATCAGAGATAATATCTCTTCTGCTTATTTCTACTGCCATGTTTTAATCTTCTTTTTTAAGGAGTGTCCAGATACCGTAGCCTAAACCGACCCACGCCATCATTTTTGCTAAACCGCCAAACAGTATTACTGATCCACAGATTGCTATTAACATTGCACCGTCCCAAGACGTGCGTTCTTTTACCAAACCTTTAATGAATTTCACAATGAGTACCTCTTCCTTTATGGCCGTTCCAAGCTACAAAACCTGCTAAACGCAGTGTCCAGTATGCTAGGTAGTTTAAAACACGGAATCCGTTTACTTCGATACAGATATCTCGAAAGAGTCCGTCCATATGCTTTTGATCATGATATCCGATAGTAGTTCCATCTGCTCTCATAAGAGTAGCATACTTGTATCCATAATCATGAACTAAGCCGCCCATGAGAAGTACGCCAACGGGAGACAGAAAAGTTGCTAAGAATTTAGGCACGGATGCTCCATCAAACTCAAAACCTTTAGGAACCTTGTACTGCTCTTCTCCGATAGTATAGTAGAAATCTTCACAGATTACCCACTTACGACTACCCATCAACCACATCAAAATACCCTTCCAAAAACCTTTATCTTTTGTTGCAATGGGTACGGGCTGCATCTTTGGCATCTCTGGATACTTAAAATTAATAAGTACTTCTTCTTCTTTGTCAAACTTATTTACTAGCCAGCCTGCGACTACGAGTACGCCAAGTACTGTCCATTGCCAAAAGGTCATTGCTAAATCTAAAATTATTTCCATTACTTTTTACTCCCTACTGCTTCCTTGGCATAAAATGCCGCTACAATAGCTGCAACGGAAACGAAGTAGGTAGGGGCCATGCTCCCTAAAGTACTTGAAGCGTTAGACAGCCCTAATAATTCTGCGGCTACTACGGCGAAGGGATAAAGTAACATTCCACCAAGTGCAAACCAGGCCATGTTTCTTTGCGCATCTCGCATAGCATCTGCGTCTTCTAACTCTTTGCGCTTTGCTTCAAGGTACATTGTTTGTTCGGCTTCGGATACTTTTCCGTCACCATTAGTGTCTGCGGGGTGAAAATTCTTGTCGTCTACCATTTTACTTTATCCGCCCAATATGCTGCGGACATTTTGCCTTTAGCGATATTCTTGGCGTGTCGTGCTTTAAAAGACGCTCTCTTCTTTTTCATTGCTTCTGATTCTCCAGCCTTGGGCTTCCCTGCCGTCTTAGCTCCCTGCTGGCCGAAACGAATCGTTTTAATCTTACTGCCAACTTTAGCTACAACGATATGAGACTTTTTGGCATGTCCTGGAGTACGTTTAGGTTTGTTGAAACCTGTAACGCCTGCCCGTTTTATCCTTGAGTCTTTCTTTTTCGCTTTTCGCTTTGCTGGCATAAAATTACTCCTTGCTTTTGCTTACTGCGCCTGAGACATCTGCCCCAGCTGCGGTGGCTATGTCTGCTACTGCTGTTCCTACTCCTCCGAGAGTTCCGTTAATGATACCTTGAGTGCCGTCAATGGCAGCGTTCATGGTTCCACAAGCTGAGAGTAAGAGCAGAGCAGATACTAAAATCAAATATTTCATTAGCGTCTCCTTTTGCTTTGTATTTCCGAATGTGGCTTCCCTTCCACTACTGCAGTACGTACCTCTTGATACGCAGAACATCATCCTTCTAACCTCGTCTCCTCCGAGCTTTACGCTGAAGGGTAGACCTTAAATTTTCTTTTTACTTGACTCTTTACTGCCGAGTACAGGCGCCTGTTTGTCGGTACTGGCTTCTTCTTTGCTACTTTCCTCTTTTTTCGTGCTACCATCTAAAGTCTCCTCTACCGGAGGTGTCCAGCCTGTATATTCTTTTGCTTCCTTTTCCGTAGCAAATTTAGCGACTAGCCTGCCTTCATAGTGAACGTTCCATAAAGATCTTTTTTCAAAAATATAGTACATATTATTTTTTTCCTCTTCGACGTTTATTACCTGCGGCTCTCTGGCCTCTCGTAGGCAATTTTCTTTTAGGTTTCTTTTTACCGTAGTGCATATTACGTCTCCTTATGCTTGTGTTATGAGTGTTACTAACACGCCTGCTAAGAACATAATTACAGTTCCGCCCATTACAGTCATACGAGACTCTATACGCATAAGTCCCGCTTCTAAATCTTCTAGACGCTGAAAACATGTTTTCCATCGCTCCTCACATTGTACTTCGTGAGTAGCTACCTCTAGTTCTATTCTGTCCACTTTAGTTGCAGTTTCTAGAAACCTATCTAGGCTTTGATTCTTCTCCATTGAGTAGTTTATCCATCAGCTTACCATAGTTACCTTGACCGAAGGGAACAGCTTCATTAATCTGTACATTAGTCTGGTTTTTGATATTGCCGCTTTCTGCTTTTGCGAGATCGGCTTGTGCCTTAATCTCATCAATACGCATTTTATGTGCCATTTGTAATAGATCTGCTAAATCTTTACTAGAGTATACGCCAGATTCCTGAGCCTCTTCCAGTTTAGATGCGATCATCTCGTCTAACAAGGCTCCGATATTGTTCTTATTACGGTAACCCAGGTCTAAGTACACTGTGTCAATGTACTTCTTTACTTCGCGTTTATTAAGTACATCTACTACTTGCTGTTCTGATACTTGCAAGTACTCACACACCGCCCGTATATTGCCGTATTGTAGATAACTATTCGCTATCTCAAGCCCCTCAGGGGATATTGTGGTTAGTTCTTTTGCCATGTTTCAAATTATACTCAAATAGTGGTGGGTTGTCAAGAAGTTTTTTTCTCAGGTCTAGTCAGCTAACGGGTTGTCCAAAGCTCTTTGAAGTTTATCTGTTAGTCGTTTTTCTAGTTCTTTCATATCTCTATCCGTATCTGACTTTAAAGCATCTCGTTTTGTTTCAAAACGATCATTTGCATTATCAATCATTAGTCTTACTTTTTCTTCTGATTCGCGAACTTTATCTTCAACTCGATCAGCTTGTTTTTCAATAGATATAATATCGTCTCTTAGCCCAGACTTAATGTCTCGGGTGTAGGATATAGCATCGTCTAGTTTTTGTTCTATAATCTTATTACGGGACTCAATTTCACCTGTGTCAATATTCTGTACGACTTCTTTCATATCCATGTAATCGCTGTAGAATTCAAAGCCCGCCCATGCTGCACCTCCTAGTGTAGAGAGTGCTGTGAGCATAACGAACATCTTGCCACCTTTAAACGTCATTCCTCCGATTTCAAACTCTGCCATTAATCTTCCTTTGCGAATTGCAATTGCCTGAGATTGTTAATCTCCGCCTTGAGCTTCATTACCTCCATTCGTTTCTTTTCAAGTTCCAACTGGTAAAGAGTATTACAGTTAATGCGTTCTTTTGGTCCACCAATTGGTATATTAATCTTTGCGTATACGCCTACATCTCCGACACGAGTCTGACTCATTGTCATATCTGTGTCGTAAGGATTAACAGTTTCATTCCCGCTATTTATAAAGCCTACAACACCAAACTCTAAGTTGGTAGAAGAGCCAATTGCATTTTGGCAATCTAGTGTTCCTGCTCTAATTCTATCAGAAGCATAGCTCTGTTGAGAACTAGGTAAGTTTAAGTTTAGTGAGCTGGAGTCTCCGTAGGATTGGTGACTAGCCAGCAGCAGTATAAGGAGTAAGCGTTTCATCAGTATCTCTTTTTATTTTTGAACATATCCTCGACATTATAATAGCAGGATCTTTAACACTTGCTAGGATTTTTGACTTGGAGCATACGTAGGTTATGATATCCTTATCTTTGTCTTGGATGAAAATCTCTATACTTTTTCTTTCCAAGTGTTTTAAATTAATTAGCTTAGAAGAACTAGCGAAAGCTATGCTATTCCAGTCTTTATCGTACACATTGATAGAGTACCAGGAAATCTCTTTTCGACTATTAAATATATTCATGTTTATTACTTTTACGCCTTCCACATAAGTAGTTAATAGTTCGGGGTAGGTAGGAGTAAACTGGTGAGCACTTGCGTACCCACCGAGCATACCTAGTATTAGTATTACTGTGCGATACATTCTGCCACTACCATAGCAGTATAGTCACCTGCAGGAAAAGACTTATCGTATCCGTAGTCCGCAGTAGAGTCTACATTAAACCATACGCTACCTGCTACTGTTAGATCGAACTCAACAGTGTTGTTATAGGTAATTTTATTGGTTTCAAAACCTGACATCAAAGCATCAGAGGTTTGACCTACTGTGACATCTCCTGTCCAGTTGGTAACATCTGTAAGCTCTGGGCTAGAAGCAAAAGTATCGGGGTAGGAAATTACAGCTTTATAATGATCTGCTGCAAGAATGTCATATCGAACAATCGGCACTACACCGCCATCGCTGGCAGAAGTACTTAGTTCACTTGGGCTGGGGTTACCATAGACTCCGGTAGTGTCTGTTTGTATAACACATTTAGACTCAACGGTTCCTTGGATGGGGGTATTTGCTGCAACCGCTAAAGGAGCGAAGCAAGCGAGTAAGAGTAACTTTTTCATATGTGGTTCCATAATAAGGCATTACGCCCCTTTGGTAGTTTATTTTTAGTATTGGGCCTCTACCATCTTTTCATGCAGCAATTGTTGAGCCAGCCCCACTCTCTTTGCTTTCTTATTATCCGGAAGATTAGAATCTACCAGAACTAGTGTATCATTGTAGCTTCCGCCTTTTAAGGAGTTATCATAACTCCGTGGCAGGTAATTCATTGCAAACAGTGCTTGCTCCGTAAGAGAAGCCTGAGCAGACATAGCTTTCATGTTAAGACCTCCTAGTAAGTTTTCTAGGTCTACTACTACTTTCTTTGTTCTCTGCTTGCGTTCGTATTCCTCTTCTTTATCTGCCTCCGCTTGTCTCGCAAGCTCTGCTAGTACAAGTTCATCCTGTAAAGGGTCATTAAACTCTACTGTTGGTATAAGCGAGGGATCATAGGGTATTTTATACCCAGGACAGCTAGGGTCTGCTTGTGGGTCGAAACAAGGATCATATTGATAGCTATAAACGACAGAAGGGTCGAGTACCGTACCAAAGCCTTCAACTTGTATTGAGCCATCGCCCCATGCTTCAATTGGTATATCACCTACACCAATTACTTTATAAATCTTGTTGCCAGGAAGTCCTGACCAGTCATCTCGCTCTCGAAAGATATAACCATCTCCAGTAGCGTTCTCATTTGAAACGTACACAACCATATCATCTTCGGTGTTTTTTACTGTCTCATATCGGTATACTACAGTACCGACAGTAAGGCCTGCCTGCTGAGGAAGTATATTCTGCATCACCCAGTCATAGGCAGTTGTTCTGGCTTGCCCTGTAATTATCTCAGAGTACGAGAAGAGTGGCAAGCAAGCTAAGGATACCGCCAACACCATAGAGTGTCTTCTTGGTAGTTTCGTCCATTGCATTCTCATCTTTCTCCTCTAAAGGTTCTTCTTCTTTATGAGTTTCCCAACCGGCTTTTGCTTCTGGTCCGATCATACCATCATAAGGGCAAGGTGTGCCTGCCATCATCATTGCATCAAAGACACGTTTGTCCTGACACATTACCGATACTGCTGCTACCTTCATACCCATATCATACAAAGTCTTTGCGTTCTTTAACTTTTCGCAATTCATGTCTCTTGTCGTAGTACCCATAGAAATACCAAGTATCTGGGTCTGTACTGCTCCTGCCACACCAACCGTACAAAGGTCAGAGTTTGATATGTTCATTGTCGGTGTTATAGCCGACGGGGGTGGAGACTTCAACGTAGTAGTAGTTTTACTATTAATATCACTAGTAGTAGTTGAGTCAGTAACAATAGTGTCCGTGTTTGTTGTATCATCCTGAGCGTATAAAGCACCGGATAATACAAGCGGTAAAATAAGTAATAGTTGTTTCATATAAAGCCTATTGAGTTCAGTTAGTTCTTTTTCAATTATTTTTACATTATACCCGAGGTGGGAAAAATTGTCAAGAACTTTTTTTAAGTTGCTATTAGACCCATACATCCACTAAGGTACCGAGACGTGTTTGTCGATACCCGTATTTGCGTATTAAATATCGTGCCCTATTCATTCGTAGGTTCAGTAGGCCAGGATATGTTATGGTACTCTGTTATATTGGAGTTATTTATCGGAAAGTCTCTTAAGGCTTGTCGATAAGTAGACCACTCAGCCTTTTTCTCTGAAGTTAAGGGACTATCAGGCATTTGTGTCCAATCAGAAAAAGTTAGCTTTAGGTCTCTGTCTATACGTACTCGTACATACAATGCGGCGCTATCAAAGTCCCACTCTTTTGTATCAATATTCCAAGTGTTAAAATCACCTGGCCAAGCAGGTTTGTTAATCCATTCGCTAGTAGCATTTTTCCAATACCACTCATGAGCCTTCATTCCTGACTGCATAGGATTTGCACCTGGAAAGGGGTCTCCCCATCGAACAATGTAATTGCCGTGTTGTTCTCCTTCTACATATTCATCGGGATTTGGCGGGTGTGCAAAATGAACGACTTCTCCCGTATCTGGGTCTACTAGTGCGCAAGTGTGCCTTTGTGTCATATGAATTTCCCTACTATTAGTGATCTGGTGGCATCGACTGCCCAAGAATCTGTTATTGAGTTGCCCGGAGAAGGTCCGTTAACTCCGGTTTCAAACTTACCTACCAATACCGGTACCATTGCTATTCCCAAGGGGGTACTACTACTTTTTTGAGTGCTGCTTACACCGCTGGCGCGGTCAGGATTGTTTGTAGTGGAGGCATTGTCATAAAATGAATATCCAGGCTGCGAAAAGATATATCCAGCCCCCCATGCGTAAGACTTACCATTGGGGTCTCCCGATTCGGGTCTAACTAGTAAAGTACAGAACCCAAAAGCTGTTACTAAAACAAAGTAGTCGGAAAAGTTATTGATGTTACCTACTTCTTGTGTAATAATAGGCAATCCTGTAGATAAATCACCTGAACCCGAACCGGCTCCTGATAAAAGAGTGAGGTCTGGGCTGCCTACTACTATTTCTTCAATCTGAAAGTTTACTCTATTTGTAGAAAAGGCTACGCCTAAGCCACTGCTGTCATAAACTTCCCACCCCCAGTCTGCGGTTTCATCTCTTTCGCGAGTTACTTGTCCAATCTTATAGTTAAAGAAGAAGCCCGGATCTATTTTTTCTGAGTAAAGCCTAGAGAAGATTGCAACATCTTTTGCATCAACCCAAGCTGTGTTATTTGGAATAGCTGCATTAAAAGTAGTACTAAAAGTTATTTTTACATCGTAGCTTCCACCATCCTCTATCTTAATAACTGAGGGAGGTGTGTACCCTGAAACGTAAGCAGCCCATGCGGTAAGTCTTGTGCCAATACCTACGTCCTTAATACTATTATCTTGTAGTCCTGAAGTAGTACCCATTCCACTTATTCCGCCACTGATGGCCGAAACACTGCCATAACTTAGGTTAGCGTAAATATAGTCTTGTCCTACTCCGCCACCGGACTTCTTTGTAATGGTTAGATTGCAGGTTCCTTTAAAAACGGAAAGAGTTAGAGGAAAAGTTGATCCACTAGTATTACTGCCACCTGCGCCTACAAAGAGTAAACACTCTTCGAAAGGTCTTGGCATTACGACACACGGGGCAGGAGCTCCTTCAACCCAAGGGTTGTTGCCGTTATAGGTTCCTCCTGCATCTGTACCTGTTCCTGAATATGAGCCAGGGATAACAGTTCCACTTTTTACACTCTGAACTTGTTTGGAAGTTCCGTCAATAAGAGAAACTCCTGATAAATTACTTACTTCTATTCCGTATGCCATAATTAGTACCTAAATACAAGAATGTGATAATCCTCGTTTCCCGTTAAAACTTGATAGCTGTTATTAGCTGTTCTTATATCTGCTCTTCTTAGTGTTATTGAGCCTGCGGAACCTCCATCTACGTAGTAGTTCGAGCTATCTGTAGTATTTACAGCATGCCACTGGCTAGAACCTCCTGCATAGTATCCAGGATAGCTGGCGGAGATGGTGGTATTACCATTTCCTGTGCCTGTTACCGAACCGTGGTAGCGAGGTTGTCTCTTTTCCATTGACATTCGCGTATCACCGGAAGAGTTGAAAGCTTCAATACCGTAGTCTGAAGGGTCAATAACTCCAGTGACTGTAAACGTTTTTGTTTTGTTACCAGCAGACGGAGTACCGTGAGTAAAAGTAGCTGTTGCACTGTATGTTGCACCTGAGGCACCTGAAATAGTAAGAATGCAACCATTTACTCCAGTCTGAAAAGTATGTTGCATACCTACACCTGTGGTAGTAGGATAAGTAACACTGCAGTTTACCATATTCGAAAAGGTTGCTGTTTGGTTATTCAAATATGTTTGATAAAGATCGTTATTGGAGTCACCTGCTGCACCATTCATTATCCAACTCATTGTAGACCCTGAAGCTGCTACATTTTGTGTAGTTGTTGCACTCGCATTCGTAGAGAATCCATAATAGTAGATTCCTTGAGCTACATGATAATCCGGAGCAGAGCCTGAGCCAGCTGCATCCGAGTCTACGTACCATGACTCTACAACACCGCCTGCATTGAACTTAGTAAAGGTACTTTTAAGTTTAGTACTTGATGCAGCTTGCTGCACATGAATGTACTCTCCGGGGTTTAATGTCTTATTGGATCCTGTAAAAGAGCTAGGAGGTGTAGTACTTGTTGAGATACCAAAGTTTGCAGTTCCTGTCACTCGAGAAACTGTTACGGCTTGGTTGTAGCCTACAGGTTTTGAGTATGAGGTAGCATTCGTACCTGAAGCTACCATAAAGGCGTTGTTCAGTCTCCAAGTATCCGGAGTACCATCAGCTGTATAATCCCATTCTACTTTGTCAGGAATGCCATCAACTACAAAAGGATTGCCACTTACTGTAATAACTGAAGCAGGCCAGTACCATCTAGAAACAGGCGTCGTACCGTTTGCTTGGAATTGACTGAAAGTTGCAGAGGTTCTAGTAAGAGTTCTTGTTGCTGTACCACTTCTTGTTAGGTTCGAGGTAATGATCATGTTATCCCATAAACCATTTGTAACATTCGCACTACCGTCTGTGACCGTAAAGGTTATATTACCAGAAGTATCCCAAAATAATTCACGAACTGATGAACCTGAGTAAATGCTAAAAGCTGTCGAAGAGGATCCGCCACTCGTGTCAGCAATAGTTCCTGACGTTTGGTAGAAACCGTAGTAAGTATAAAACTGTCCTGCGGTAACGAATTTAGTTTCTGCAATAGCCATATAAAAAGAATCCTCCTAAGATGTTACGAATTATAACACCAGAGGAGGGCAATGTCAAGCATTATTTTTGAAAGGTATATCGTATCTCAGTCTCCAGCCCGTTTTTGCTAAAGTCTTTCGTACTCTCCAGTTTCCCTTTTAGGGTGAAGCCGCCTTTTTTGAACTTATAGCCTGCTTCGGCACTGCCATCTCCAATTTCCATATAATAATTTTTTGAGAACTTGTATCCAACTCGTGTAAATGAAGAGGTCTTTACAGTAGGGTCTTCCAGTAGGGACTTGTACTTGTATTCCAGGTATGGGGCAGCTTGGAGTGTGGGGGTGATAAGTAGGGCAATCGCGATCAATTTTTTCATGTTGTATTCCTCCTTTGGAATTCTTGTATAAATTAAATACAATTATATCATACTTTTATGACAGTTTTATGACAGTTTTTTTGTAACACCCTTTTGACTTTCGTGTTTTTTACAAAGTCGTACGTGAGGGGGAGCGCAGAGCGCCTGCTTATAACCAAGTCGTCTAACCGCCCCACCCCTTATGCTTTTTTGTTCTAAAAAACATGCAGAAAAATTTTATTAATGCTTGACTCATTCGCTGATCGTGCTATAATATCACCTCATTAGACAGATAGGGAAACAAAAAATGCGCTACTTATTCGATGCCTTGCTTCAAGCTACTTTCACAATTGTTATGGGTGGATGCGTTTTATTTGTTGCACTCTATGCCATTCTAATGTTATAATAAATTTCAATTACTTACTACGGATATAAAAAATATGACTACTTCAACTGTAAACTACACTCCCGAAATGATCGCTGTATTAACTGCGGCGGCTCCTATCAACCACGAAAAAGCTCAGGCTTTGGCTGTCCAACTCGATAGAGGCGTTCGATCCATCATTGCAAAATGCAAGCGCGAAGGCATCGAATACATTAGCAAGCCAGCACCAGCCAAGAAAAAAGCGGCTCCAACTAAAGGCGATATGGTCGCGGCTATCATGGCGGCAACTGGTGCAGACAATCTGGATGGCTTAGAAAAAGCCACTGGTGCGGCTCTAAATAATCTTTTATCATCGCTTGCATAACTAGGAAAAGCCCTGTATAATCAGGGCTTAACCACTGGAGATTTAATTATGAATAATACAACTGCTACTGCTATCGGATACGTTGGCGCAATCGTTATGGCTCTGTTTTCTTTTACCATGCTTCCGGCTATCGCTATTCTCGGCCTTGCATTGCTGACCGTTCAAATGACCTATGCCAGAATCTGGAATCTGGTTATCCTCAACTTGGTATCAATTGGCGGCTTTGCTGTTCAATTGATGGGAGCATAGACCATGCAATATAAAATCTGGGACTTAGACGGCACTGTCATTGACTCAAGCCACCGATATTCTACCCTGCCAAATGGTGATATTGATCTGCCTAAATGGATCGCTGACAATACACGCGAGAACATCGAACGCGATTCATTGTTACCACTGGCGCGGCTGATGCGCTCCAACTATCAGCAAGGCGATATTGTTATTATTTGCACTGCTAGGGTGTTGGGTGTTTGGGATCATGTATTCCTAGCAGATCACGGCATTAAAGCGCATTTTATTCTGTCTCGCGCTCTTGGTGATAACCGTGGCGATGCTGAGATGAAACGCTCCAAATTGCTCGCGCTATTCTCTGATCTCAAAATACCGTTTGCGCGTTGGACTCGTAACGCTACATTTTACGATGACAATATGGGCGTTCTCGAAATGGCAGAAAAAATGGGCATTCGCACGAAAAATGCTGTACAATT
>Ga0209092_10000393_pt1 | contig 42453 bp, 32 predicted proteins | sample FraStrMetagenome_FD_187446 | JGI IMG/M metagenome (GOLD analysis project Ga0209092, IMG submission 187446) | Marine eukaryotic phytoplankton communities from Arctic Ocean - Fram Strait ARC3M Metagenome (SPAdes) (version 2) | ecosystem: Environmental > Aquatic > Marine > Oceanic | place: Fram...
AGTTCTTTTTTATGAACTTACATGCAACAAGAAATGCAAAAAGCACTCCAAGAGCAGTCGTATTTCAAAATGACGAAGAGAATCCAATGGATCCGATGTCATTATTGATGGCATATGAGGAGAATGGTAATGTGGTACCAGTAGTGTCAGACTTTGATCCATTTTTGATAGGGACTCGAGGAATACCTTATAAGGAACCAATTACCACAGATCAATTGATTATCCTACAATGGTGTGTCAACGAGATTGAGGGTATATTGAAATCACCCAAGATAAATGGAGGATGGACGAAACGATGGCTTAGAGTTTTGAAGAAAGCAACTGTCAGGGGATTTATTCCTCATCCACCTCGATATGGTTTTGGAGATCCCATGTCATATTCGATTGTAGAAAATACAGTAGGTTCGCTACAATCATCAGGAGCTGTCAGACACGGGTCTGAATGTTTCAATTATTATTTTCCACAAGCTATGGATGAAGAGTACCTCATAATATATCCAGAATACTTTGGTGACCTACCATACAAATATGTAAATCAGCATGAGCTCCGTCAGTTTTTGATTAGTCAGGTAGACTTGGGTTTCACCTTTCCATTGCATCCGAAATGGGTGTTATGTGATCCTGGCTGGATACAAGTATGGAAAGTTTTGCTCTCAAGTAATCTTCCATATGTCCAGGAGTCTCTAAATGTATGGTATCCCCCGGAATCAGGGATTCGAGAGAAAATTAATGAGATATTTATGTCATTCCCCAGCGGATTCACTGAGGCAGATGATGGGATGTCAACATGTATCACTTCCACAGAAGAGACGGATTTGGCACTTTTGGAATTGAAGCGTTATATGACTTTGCAGAGGGCAAAAAAGAAATTGCGTGTAGTTACTCATTGGATGAATATTACTAGAAATTTTGTTGTGGAAAGGTCGAATGATGAACTGAAACATAAAGCATTAAAGTGGAAGGAAGGACATGATCAAAATTGTGATACTTCCCCACAAGCATTATGGGTACGCAAATTAAGTGAAAAAAAAAAACAAATAATTAGAATAGAAAATGAAATGAGGGGCCTTCAAAAGAATATTGAGGAAAAGAAAAGTACGAAAGATCCTCATTTCTGCGTCAAAATCATTCAAGATATAAAGAGAAGAGAAAATGAATTAGATGCAAAAGAGGCTTGTATAAAAGCTAGGGAATCAAATTTAGAACAGCTAGAGTTACGATTTAAATTGAGGCTTGAACAAATCAATGATCGCAACGATAAAAGAAAATCAAAAAAAGTGCTGGAAATACGCAGGAAAGAAGTTGAACTGGTCCGAAAAGAAAATTATCTGCGTGCTGTAGAGGAAAAACTCACAGCTCAAGAAAAGCAGGTTGGTATAAAAGAAGCAATTTTAAGAATCAAACTTGAGTTGAGAGAAAAAAATATCTAATGCATTGGATGCGATCAACAGCCCTATCATTTCATGATAAGGATGAAATGGTATAAACCATTGATAAAACTCCCTTTTTCAATTTGCATATTTCTTTAGTTTTATGGATTCTCTTGTGATTGTTTTCAGTGGGTTGGAAAATAATCGCATGCAGAGCACGGCGGATAGAGTGACGTAATTGATTGTTTTGCCACCTTGTCATCATTTTGCGTATTCTTCTATGATTTTTATGTAAATATGTATACTTTAGGGTACATACGACTGATGGAGAAAATACGAAGCAGCTACGTAAGTCTACTACAGTGATGATCCAGACCTACCTTTTGCCAACGAAAACTTTACACGTAGGATAAGATCTAAGTCTATCCAGACGCATAATAGCAGCACCTTATGAACATAAACATCATACATTGCTAATTCTCAAAATATTACGTAAAGCCACGTTGCAAGGCTTTCAATAAGAAACCTTATATCAAGAGTTTTTTAATGTTAACGTCACGGACTCGTATTTTCTCAATTAAGCTTACTGTTCAATAACATTTTAAACCTCTCTTCCACTTCAACTTTATCTCCTTAGTTCAACATCATCTCGGCAACATGTCCCTCTTCATTAGGCACTCTTCAGTGGCATCTTCTCTGAAACACCATAATTCCATGAAGATCTTCAACATTACTTCAAAAAGATTCCAGTCAAATGCATCATCTGCAACCGAATCTTCGATTTCAACAATAAGAAACTTTCCTAAAACGAATCCTTTTGCATTCCAACTGATAATCGCCACAGGAAAAACATCTGCCGCAGATATTGTTTGCCAAGTTGTTGCTGAGGGAAAGAAGCCAAGTGAAATCGACTGGAAAAGGAATGGCATTTTTGTTGTTTTCGGATTTGCATACCTGTGAGTCTCTTCTGTGTTTTTTTGCATTTTCTTCTTCGTTCATTTATCTCACGTAAAAAAATATTATGAATAAAAGTGGTGGATTCCAGTACTTTTTGATGGTGAATAAATACAGGCAGTGGTTCCCCACAATGGATGTGAGTCGAGCATTTTCATGGAATGTTTTATCTTACTAATTTTTCTTCATTTTTCTCATTTTGTTTTGTTTTTTATGATTGTTTATCATAGCGATTCGCTAAACTCCCTTTTAAAGAAAAGCTTAAGGATACTGCTGGCATGATTGATGCGGGAAAAATGGTTTTATTTGATGTTTTAATTCATCTACCTTTGATTTATTTTCCAACGTATTACACAGTGAAAGAGTTCGTTGGTGGATCCTCATGGAATCCTATTGACTGGGCAGTCGATGGTTGCACGAAATACAAAAAGAATTTTACGGAAGATTTTAGTGCGATGATTAAATTATGGGGACCCGCAGATTGTGTGCAATTTGTATTGCCCTTACATATTCGAATGCCGTTTCGTCATGCAGTAAGCTTCTTTTGGACTGCCTATGTCAGTTTCACAAGAGGTACAATCGAACCCACAACAACTGAAAGTGATAAAGCAAATTAGGCGACAATTTTGGATTTGATTTAAATAAATATACAACAGGTATTGGAAGAGAATGATATGCCTTGGATATTGAATAATGCGAACATTCATAGTTAACTTTGGAACAATTTTGCTCTATAGCACATTACATGTTAATAAATAATGAAACTCCGGCTAAAACAAACTTTTGTTTGTCCTTTTTGGAACAAAGTAAAGGAAGATCCACAATGAGGTTTTCTTTTTTACAGCTATCATATAGCGGCACATTATAGCACTCGTACCCAACTATATCTGACTTTGCTACATAGGAAATGCATGCTGTAGGCATTGTTGAATATTCTTTTGTAGATTTATGAACTAACTCAATCATTTTTGATTTATTTGAGTAATGAGCTCCCTGAATCATTATGCCCTTCAAAAAAATCTTGTTATTATGCGTGCCTTGACCCTTCCCAAGGTTTGTACAACTTTCAAGGTTCCATTCACAAAGCAATTGCAAGTCCTGAACAGAACATCTATTGGCCTTTATTGAATACTGCAAAAAAACAGCAAAAAGAGAATGTGGATGAAAGAGCAAGTCTAATTGAATCGGCTGAGCAAGAATGTAGTCTCTGTTCGGCATGGAAATATTCGGAAGAATTGATGTATTAGCACTTAATTTTTTGATTCATAAGAAACGACACAGACAAAAGCCTACTTACTCATTAGAAAGTAATTGGAAAACGTGATGTGTTATATCTACTATTTTTTTAAGCCAGTATAACACATTTCCTGGACCATTCCAATAGTTATTCCATAAGTTCGGTGTGCGTTCTTTTGAAAGTTGTTCCCTAAACTTGATTTCATTTAGAGATAGGTTTTCAAGGCCAGATTGTATTACATCAATTCCATTTAAATCGATGTTGATTTGATCGAATATTTTTAAACCGAAGCTTTTCTCTTTTTCAATAAATAATCCAATGACTGAAGAATCCTTTCGTAACCTATCTTTCGCGTGCTCGTTTGATTGAGATTCGAACATATCTTCGTACTTCTTATTCGTCTTAATTTTCAACCAGGTGTTCAAAATAGGACCCACATTAGCATGCCATTTCTTTTTTGAGTCATTATGGAATGCAGACTCATTTTGGTCGAGTTTCAATAGGCAATTCATCATATATTTATAATGATGTATCTGTGTTCTACTCTCTACGTTTTGGGGAAGTCCAAAAGTTGATGGGCAAGTATAATCTGGAATTCTTGATATTGCTTTATATATTGCGCGTTGATCTAGCTTTTCGGGTATTCCAAAAACTCCGTTAATGTCTTTACAGCCAGACATAAACTCGTCATTGAAATAAATTTGAATATAAGCATGAATTATACGCCTATCGTAAATGTTGGTTATTTTGCCTCCATAAGCAAATTCCATTACCATGCCATGAATAAGTTTCCAGTTTGATTCATTGGTAATGGAATTTAAGGCAAGAATGCCTCCCTGTAGATCTCCAATGCTAAAATCATACTTTTGTGACCAACCGTGAGTAGCGTATTCATCACGTCCTTGCAATATAGCATGGAACCACATAAGAATTAGCATGAGACGAGACTTTTTAGCACCAGCGTCATACTTGTTCTCTAGGAATCCCTGGAATAGCGCAAGATTTTTTTGCATGTTTCGCTTCAAGCTCAGTGATGACTCACATGTGACTTTAATCGATTGTTCCAATATACGCCTAGAAAATTGATTATGAGGCTCTGTAATAAGCCACAAATTAAAATCTTCATGGACGTTTTTGTTCATGAACATAACTTCTTCAAGTTTTGGAAGCCATTCCGCAACAAGATGCAAATTATTAAGGCAGAGCCAATCCCCTTTTTCACGAGCATTATCACACATCTTCATTACCGTATCTTTTTCCCCTTGGCCTAATGAGATTGATTTGAACCTGTTAAATTGTTCACATGAGTTTTATAGTCTTTAACTTAAAAATACATAAACATATGAAAGTGATTCGGAACGCACCTTTTTCTCCCTACTATCTTGTGCGCTAACTCTTGCACTTCTTTAAAACAGTCAATACCTTTTGCAATAAGTAAGAATGGTTGACGCGATGATTTATTCTCATCCCAAATCAAGTTTAATCTTTGGTCAAAAGCCTCAATAGAGTCTATACTGAGTTCGTTGCAGCAATATTTATTCATTGCAATCATTAATCTATCCGGTCGGAAAGTCTTTATTATCAAAAGTTTCTCAATGGGTGAAAGGTTAATTGCTCTGGGAAAATGATTTTCGCACTCGATATCCATTGTCCACTCGCGCCATTTTTTATTTTCAATTTGCATATTCATTATGATGTCTGGGCAATTTTGATTCAGCCGTAAAAATACATTTTTGGAATCATTCTTGATCCATTCTGGTATGCTGGTGCATTTTCTTGTGATATCACCTATCCCTCTTCCGATGAAGAAATCCCACGTATTTTTGCTCCACACTTTTGTCCCCGAACAATTCACAAGATACATAGCAAAAGATAGCCTGTCGACCTTAAAAAGTGACCTTCCAAAGTGCAAGAAACATCTCGATAGAAGACCCATTTTGAGCTTTTCCAGGCGAATTTTCCACGTTTCCTTCTCGCCCATAGTTGGGTTGGCTAGATTGGTCCGAAAAACATGTAAGAAAGATCCAAGACTGAATCTGTACATATGATTGAGCTTAACAATAGAAAATAAAAATGGCAGTAACGATTTAGATTCATCGAAGGTATGTAACTCTTATTATCCAAAAGAAACTTACGATATGAAGCTGTGATAGCTGGAAGTAGCATCTACTTCCGAATTTTGCAAAGTTTCTATAAGTATTTTGTTTTCTTGACAGTTTCATTCCAATGTTTCGACTTTCTTTGAATGATGATTCAGCTGCGTTTGCACTTTTTTTTGTCTTGGACAAAGTTTCTATCAGTGAATCGTTTTCGAGTAAATTTCCTTTTCCTTCATTTAATGACTGGATGAGAAGTTTTTCAAGACTGTCCAGAGTGGTTCTATGCAATTGCTCTTCTTCCTGGTAAACTAATAAGTTTGCCTCTAGTTCTGGTTCTTCACATTGAACTATTGCTTTCAGAAGTTGACTTTCAAGGCTGTTACAAGACACAGTAAAATTAATTTCATAAATAAAAGATGAAATTGGAGGAGGCTGAATGCTAGATTTTTTCGAAATGAATATTAAACGAAAGTCTCCTGAGTATTCAATAATTTTTTCACCAAGGGGTACAACTCGTCGCACTCCTCCTTCAACACGGGTTTCTTTTTTCACAAGTGAATACAAAAAAGGATTTATGCCATCAGAATCAGTTATTACTAAGGTCTTTCCCAATCGAACACAGAGCTCAATTTTTTGTACTAGACGGGAATTCTTGCTGGAAATTATTTCTAATTCCCCGGTTGTTTTCATGGATATATTTTTTTGCAACCACGATAACGAAACTTGCTCAGGATCAATGATGAAAGGTATCTGCTTCTAATATTACGAGAAATGAATTTATTTTCTTGCAGTTAGGAGAGAGTGCAAAAAAGTCGATATACATTCAAAAACAAATTATTTCTTACCGCTTCTTCAACAGCACTAACTATTAATGAGTTTTCTCTCCTAAACGTATCATCATGAAATAAAGATAAATTCCATTTTGATTGTAATTCAAAGCCGCATATCGCTCTCAGTAAATCAAAGCTCTTGAAATCTAATATATTTTGGAACAGCTCTACCCATTCAGCACTTTTCTTTTCCCTTTTGTTCTCATTTTCTCTACTTAGATACACAATATAAAGGCTTGATAGAAGAGTCTTTATGCCTAATGTGTCGATCTCTTTGTTCAAGTTTGAGGCTACTAATTCCCAACGTGTATGTTCACCTTTTTTATGGAGTTCTTATTAGATAGAAGTCATACATATAATACAAGGGCACATTAGCACTTACTTGAAAGACTTTCAAAAACAATCTTTGCACTGGATAATCTCGAATCAGTCTTTTTGAACTCAATTCTATATGATTCAGCTTCTCTCGTGCGATTACCAAAATCTTGCTTCAGAACAGACACTTTGTCGTTTACATTCTTTAGTTCATTTTCACACTCATTCAGTCTCTGTTGTCCAATAATCATTGCTTTATTGGCTACATCAAGCTCATTTTCTAACGGGCTTACAGTTCTCATTAGAGTAGCGTGTTCCAATGTAGCTTTGACCCAAGTCGCGAGAGGGGCTGCTGCTACACTGACGCGATATATTTTATCTTTGTGAAACGACTGCGGTTTATCAGTGAGTAATTTTTCTACTGATTTAATAGACGATTTGCTTATGGAATGAACATTAAAATTAAGGATTTCTTTTTTAACTTCGCGATTCCCTAAGAATTTCTTCATTGAAATCCATGACAAGTCCTGGAAATTTTATGTATATATATTTTAGGAATTTAATTCAAGAGTTCAGAACAATTAAAAATAGCTCACCTTCTTTCCTAAAATCATCAACACTCCACTCAATACATCTACTATCATTGATGGTGGACTTTTCAATGATCTGATTTCATTCAAATTATCTCTTTGAATACCTTGAACAGCATCTTTAGCCCGATTTAGAGTCGGTTGAATTTCTCTTAATTTTTCCTCAATTTCAGCCTTTCTCGTCAAATTTTCTTTTGCTTGATTTGACAAGTCGTTTTTTAACTTTTGATTTTCTATCCTTGTCTTCTCTGCTTTGCCAAGGGCTTCAGATATTATTTGCATGGCTTTGTCTGCTTTATTCTGGGCATCATTTAGAAGAAGTTGCTGACTTTCTGCATCTTCTTTTAAACGATCAATTGCTCTTGCTGATTCATTAAGAGTTTCTATACCCTTTTGTAGCTGATTTTTTTCATATGTCATTTCTTTTTTACGCTTTCTCAAAAGATGCTCCCATAATCCCAAAACTTTCAACAAGTGAAATGACGATGCCCCAGTTCTGGTCATACTTTTGCATATTTTGACTGTCGTCCCTACCATACCCGATATATAAGATTCGGCAATTGATTCAGAATTTCCATTGGTCAAATTCTTAATAACGTGTTGCGTACAGATTGTTTTCAAGCTATCAACATTCCAATCTGCAATACAGACAATATGGCTCTTTTGACTCAAAGCAGGAAAATGATTACATCGTTGACGAAAATTGTCTTTTGTTGAGTCCATAATAGTGCATATTGTAAAATGTGATCTAAGTATAACTTGAAAGTTTTCATACATTGAATCAAATTCTGAATCGTTGTTCTTTTTCCCACATTTAAAGTTTTGTAACAAATTCGCGAGCTCATCGTCGTTATACAATCCAAGTACTTCATAGGAGGACAAGATTGAATTCAAGATTTCAAAGATTCCTGGTTCAGTAAGATGATATTCTTGAATGACAAAGCAAACTCTTCTTCTTTCTACTGTTGCTGCGTGTATGGCTTGTTTCAGAGATGTTTTGAATTCTTTGGTGCTGTATCCAATAGTTAAAGCTGGTGATATCAATTCAAAGCGGTTTAGGGAACATGCTAATTTTATTAAACTGTTCTTTCCCACGCCACTTTTTCCAAGGAGTAGGATATTTCCCTTTGTGCGAATGAAAGAGTGACTCACTCGTGCTAGGTTACTTATAAATTCTTGAAATAAAGTTAAACTCACGTCCGTCTCTTGACAAAACTTATCGACACCAATTTTAGCAACGTGTTCATACGATTCCGGAGTTAATCGAGTGTAATAATTGCCTTCCGAAGAACAATTAGGCTTCAGATTTTCTAGTATTGTTGAATAATAGCATCTAAAGTCATCTATGATACAGTGATCATCCGCACACATAGCAGATTTCAATATTTCTCTAAATATTGATTTATCGTGATCCTTTGGAAATCTATCCGCAAATTGACGATGTGCTTCATGAACTACACATGGGTATAATTTGTGTTCTTTGATATTGTAATTGGCTAAACCATTCATCCAAGACATGAGAATTTTCGGCGAAATATCGTTCAGTACACAATTTCTCGATACAAGGTTGTCTCGCACACTTTCAAAAACGTTTACCATTAACAAAGCTAGTTTCAATCGGCCGCTGTCATCTTTCAATTCTTTTGGAACATATTCTTTACAATCAAAACTTCGTTTTAAAACTGCAGACACAAAGCAAACCAAATCATCTTTATCAGGATAATCTAAAACTCCAATTCTGTTAATCGCTAGGAATCTGGATGAAAGAAGTCCATGTTCCGTCCTTTTTTTGGAATTTATAGTTGAAATAATTTGGACGTTTTGCACGTGAATGAATTCTGATTCATCATTAAAAAATCCATTGTATTTGATGAAATGCTGCAAGAAAGCTAATATTATTGACGATCTGACAAAAATAGAAAGTAGGAAAACGATTAGAGGCATGGTTTAGGTTCCTAATTGCATTTTTACAACTTACCCATATCGATCTAGTGCTGGTTTATCAATATTTACTAAAATAATGACTAAGACTTTTCCATATTTGGGCCTATAAACTTGGCCGCTACTTGAAGTGAATAAATTGCATGATTGGTGTATTATTTCTTTGATAACCTCTGGAGACGTACAAAAAGTGCAATAAATTGTTTTTATCCTCGGATTTCCGCGTCGACTGTACAAATATTTCAATAAAGAAATCTTGCCAGACCCATATGGACCTACCAAAATGAATGGCTTAGAGGAATCTGTCCACGGGGTCAATAATAATATAGCTCTTTGAATATTTTTTGTCAGAACAATATCATTTGCTTTTGTGAAAGATACATTATTTTGTATCTGGAATATTTCCTCAGCATTAGTGATTTTGTTGTAGAAATAATCCAGTTGATTCAGTTTGACCTCTAGACGTCCCCAGTTAAGCAGCATCTGCGCAAACTTAATTCTATCCGGATATTTAATATTGCCTCCCAATCCGTCCCTGAGGCCATACAGAAACTCGATCTTGCTTCTGCTCTCTTGAACATGTTCTACGCCGTTTAAAATTACCCCAGCTCGTGAGGTTTTAACGACCATTTCGAGCTCTAAGACATGTTTGATTGCTTTGATATAAAATTCATTTATCCATTCAACAAATTCTACTTTTTTCACCACTAACGAGCTGATCCACTTTGAAATGATTTGAGAAGACATATCTAAGCATTTGAATAGAACAATACCCATTCGCGATATTGTAGCAGGACTCGTAAACTGGAGATCGTCTGTTTCAAAAATAAAGTTGACGTTATTACCAAATGATATCCTCTCCCCGTTAGGGAGAGTAAGTATTTTATTGTCGTCCAAAACAGAGTTAAGTGATTCAATCCACTCAGGATCAATATCTCCATCACATATCACCCAAGACGTTACATTAAATGCTTCACAAGCAGCTTTCCTGGCAATTTTTGTGAGAACCCCATCTTTCCATTCCCTTGTATCATAATCCATATATCCGAGGAGTTGTTTCTTGGTCATAGATTTTGGATTCAATGAAAATAATTTGACGCTTTTTCCGCATAACGTCAAGGATTTTTTAAGAATATCTACTGAAGTACTTTTTCCGCTCCCAGTAGGTCCTACCAGTATACAACCTGTGCGCTGATCAAACATGTCCTTCATCTCAATAACTTTTTGTACTTGATCGTCATTCATTACCAACGAACTATCATTCGCCAGAGCTTTCTTTACAATGCTTTTGAATTCGTCGTCATTACCATCCAAAGAAGCTGAAAACATGAAAATATCTGATATCATACCTAAGAAATGAGGTTTGTCGCGGTCATTTAATTTTGGTGAAATATTTGCTTTGATAGCTCTGATCAGAATTTTTGTCTCTTCACTAATAGATTTTGCCGAGCTATTTTGCTGCTTTTTCTTACTCATCAATTTACCAGCTGACTGAAGAATAACCTTCAAACCCCTTAATCCCCAGTCATAATGTGATTCATGTGCAAGTACTTTATCGGACATATGAAATAACTGAGTGATGCATTTCCCTAAATACTCGCAATTAGAAAACCCTTCTGCATACAGAAAGACCTTGCAGATAAGTGCAAGGTCTGGTTTATCAACTGCTACATGTCGAAAAAGAATCTTAAGATTTTCTGGTAATATTGATCTTCCTCCGTAGAGAGCACTAAGTGGGTTCAAGGTAACGAATATAGCTGCATTCAAATCTAATGAGACGTTTTTCTCCATTAGATCAATTGATTTGGCTTTAGCTTTTAAAGCATCTTGAATCTTTTGGATGTCATGAGAGATGGCGGAGAGTTGCCCTACCTTCAACCGATTGAATTCGTCAAAGCATCCCCAAGACCCACTTTGTACCAATCCAACAAAGATTCTCTTCATACTTGCAATATCAATGCCTTCATCGCAATTAAAAACTGTGACTCGTCGACCTAATGCTGAACCAAGTGATTTTACTGTTTCAGTCTTACCGCATCCAGCTGGCCCATAAAGATTTCCGCCAAATCCAAACATTAGTCCGTTTGCTAATATAAAGTAGCATTTGTTCGTTAAGGGAGTATTGATGAGTTGCAATTGATTTCCTTGGTATTCAAAAGAATATGGGAGTTCTGCAACTCCAATTTTCACAACACAAAGCCCTCCAGAATCTATGGAATAATATCGCATTCGTTTTTGCCATGTCCAATCCGATTTATGTCTCAATTCATCCTGAATCAATTCACTGACTATGTCACGGTTGGCAATAGTATCCAATATCACTGCCTTTATTTTCAATTTTTTCAAAGGTTTATCAAAAGCCAAGTTGGAGGTAACATCTTTTAGTCTCGTTAATAGTTCTTCTCTGTACTCTACTAGACCACTTCGTAGCTCCAGAGACTTCTCAACATCGTGACAAAAATTTATTTTTTCTATTACACTCATGATTTGTGCTGGAACTTCATGCATAACCTCCTCGGAAATATGTTTGCCAAGATAACGACCAAGAATGTTTTGAAGCGATTGGCATTGTGCCCGTACAACTTGACCAAGAAATATTTCGGCACTATCGTTTAGTATTTCAATTTCCTTTCAGATAATTGATTTTTATTGAAAAGAAAGAGGATTAGTATCCGCATAGTGCACAAAGAAGAAAGTGTCATTGCATCACTTAAATTTACCTTAGCAAATGGAACCAATTCTGCGTCTGAGCTCATCATCGCGCTTGCATACTTATTCTCCCTTAATGAGACCTGATGTATAGCCTGGAACAGCTTCGGAAGAAATTTTTGAATTATCTCCACATTACTACTGCATTGGCCAAGTAACTCAAGGAGTTCATCATCAGAAAGAAAATAAAACCTTGGCATAAATTCTCGTTTTTCATCAAGAAATACACGTAATGAGGTTTTGCATGTCTCTACTCTCTCTAAAATTCTTTTCATTTCAAAGAAATCATTATCGTACTTTTCAACCAAATTAATTTGATTAGGATCAGCATGTATATGAACCATTTTTTCACAGAAAAAAGCATCAACATGATCAAAAACCGCCTTTTCATTTTTTAGTGCTCCACGTATAAATATTGGTTCAAGATACACCCATCTACTTTGTATTTCGTGAAGCAATTCTAGATATTGAGCAAGTAAAGATATTTTGAGCTCAAAATCCTTGATTCTTTCATAAAAAAAAGAAGCGTATGTCGAGTCTCTTAAAGTGCCTAGCATACACTGTTTATCACCAATATCAGTGAAAAGATCATCCCATTTAGTTATCACAAATGTGCGACGATCGTCAAATACATGGTCAGACATATTCAATTTACTAGTCTTTAACCAGACTGATATTTCCTGCAGAGATGTTCTGATGTTCACTTCATTTTGTGCTCTATTTGAAAATAATATTAGAAATGAATTATGAACTCATGGACTTTGAATAAAAAAATTCTTACCTGTTGCTCAATTCTCTTGCAAAGTCAAATATATCAGGGTCTGATAGTATTTTTAAGTTCTGCAGAAAATGGTAGCAAAAAAGGCTTTCAATCCTGATTTCACTTGATACACCCATCTTCCCCTGCAAAAGTTCTTCCCAATGGTCTTCTCGAAATGAATCTCCGTAACAATGCTTTATTGTGGGAAGAGCATCTTTTAGCATCTGTAGTTCTCCATTCAGATAAACAATAACATCCTTACAAGCTTCCACATAATCCAAGCTTTTTATTTTTTCTTCCCACTCAGAGCAAAAGTTATCAATTCTGTTGATATTCTTTCGAAATGTTATCCAACTTTCAGAGCCTATAGAGTCTAGATGTGAGAAATATTTTTGGAATATGGACCAAATCTCGCAAGAACCTTTGAAAATAGTTCCGATCTCTCCAATTTCGCTGAAAGTAGGTAATTTCATACACAAAGACTGTGAACTTCTTACTATTATCTCGCTTTCTTTGCTCAGAACTTGGAATTCCTCAGACGCCTTTCGAAAACTCAAAAGCTTCCTTTCTATTGATCCCCGTGTAAGCACTTTTAAAGAAATAAAATCTTGAAGATGTATTCCAAAATCCTTTATTTTTCTATGCATGTCTTTCTCTTGACTCTCTAAAAGTTCCTTAGCTAAATTAGTTTGCCTCGACAAGTCATTATTAAATTTCTCCAGGCCAGCATCAATTGTGCTCCACCTAGAGCCCTGAAATTCAATTCATACAAATATCGAGATGAATCACTAGTTCATTGATTATTCAATAATTTCGAATCTAATCCTTCTTACCGATGATTTTATAAATTCAGACATCATTGATTGTAAATATTCGGCATCAAATGAATCAATATGTGAACCTTCTTTTATTAAAAGTGCCATCATTTCTTCGCATTGCAAAGATAGATCAAACATTGGTCCACGTTGTGCTAATATTACTTCCGACGACTTTCTTGTAATGAGTATTTCTTCCAGAGTGCAAGGATTTGAAGTGACGAAATTGACACCATTCAGAAGATATTCATCAAGCACCTTCACATCACGAAGAATTCTATTATGAAGCTCAAAAATGACCCCTTCATGAAAGTATTCTAAAATAGATGACATCGACTTTTTAAATGGTTGATAGGACAAGACGCAAAAATATATTTTTTCTTTGTTAGGAAGCTGATCAATTTGCTGTTGCTTTGAGCATAATAGAGATAAAAGAAATGTGAAATCTTCTGCATTTTTGCAGGCTTTTGATAACATATTTGTTTTGGCATGCATTGATTCCAAAATAAGGAATGGCAGCAAGTTCTGCATCTTTTCTTCAAGCTTCAAGAACATTATTTCAACTTGTTGGTAAAGAAACTGAAGAGATTGTGTAGCATTTGAAATAACCTGCATTTTTTAAGTTTTTGGAATTAATTGATAAAGGAGTAATTTTGATGCATCAAAGTCCAAAAACAACTTACATCTTTCATCAAATTAGACCTTTTCAAAATTTGATGCTTGTAGGGGAACTCGGCAAAAAGGTTCAGTTTACTGTAGTATTTCTTTCGCATTATTGATATATTTGGATGCAGATGTATCATATTCCTTTCAATAACAAATTCACACTTTAGATCATCTGAACATTTGCAGAAAGTTTTTAGTCCCACACAAAAACTAAAGTGCACAGCTTTGAAAAACTGATAATTCCAATGATTCATCCATTGATAGCAATTTTTAGACGAATACTTTTGTATTATTTCTTCAATGGATGCAATAATGTGGTTCGACTGTTCCATCCATGCTGATCTCTCACTAACAAAATCAGTCAAAATCAATGATGAAAATTGATGTCCAATCTTATGATGAGCATTTTGCAATATTTTGCTCTCTTCTCCCAACTTTTGAGCCTCGCTGTGGAGACGATTGACAAAAAAATCATACTCGGCTGGATTATTCCAAGAAATGTTATATCGCTCACAAGTATTTTCCTTATTATGATGAAAGAGGCATGTTTGTGGATTATTGAGAAGATCTTTAAAAGTATTGAGTGCCTCGGCCAACATAGATCTTTGAACTGGCATAATGCTATTACTTATGGAATTATACATGTTGACCATCTGTTGGAGAATATTTCTATAACGATGGATATGTTGGGCTTCACAATATTTTTTTTGCAGCTTATTTGGAATGCAAAAACCTAATTGTAATATCCGGCTTGCATCTTTCAAAAAAATTTCAAATGGCTGATCAGATTGTACAAAAAGATTTCCATATTGGTCTATATCAACTACTTTATCACAGATATGATAGCCCTTATCGTGCTCAACATATTTCGTAACTTCCTCAAGCCAGATTCGAAACGATTTCTTTCCTTCCTGCTTACAATTGGAAATTAAGTCACTGCACAAAGAACAAATTTCATTGGGAAATTCAAATACCTGATATGCCTTCATATGTAAAGAGTATGATAAGTTCAGCTAGTAGGATCGATTAAATGAACTGTAAATACAGACATTTCATCTTACATTTTGTATTTTTGTTGCTCTTGACGATATCTGGCGAGTCTTTAGAATTTTCTCTACCGGATCATCATTTGAATCAATTTCTTCAGTCATGACTGTGATTAAGTGGTCTACTTTTTCTTCTAGGCCTTGCAAAAAAGGGAGCATCTCTGGCAATATATTTGGACGATGAATAAGACCAGAATATTTCTGTAAGGTTGAAAGTAATAAAAGTGGTGAATGTTCCACAGGAGCAATAACATTACATTTCATGTCCTCTATAATCAATTTATCAATACTAAGTAGACTTGAGTTGTAATGTTTCATAGCTTTTTCGAATCTCTCATCGGCTCGAGGAGAGAAGTGCAATGAGTTAAAGGCCATAAATGGCTTTCACATGACAAAACAAAATCGAGTCAGAAAATGTTTGAAGGAGTAGTTTGAAAAGCATCGATTGTTAGTAAGATCCTCGTTTAAAAGATCTTACCTTGAAAGAATGCAAACATTTGAATTCTGCAAGCTTTTCTTGGGATATTATATCGAACATTTTGAAGTGGGTAGATCGCAATTGCAAAATAGTATCAAGTCGTGTGCATACTTTGTTGGCATATGATGAAGAAAAAGGAGTTCCAGTCCATTTGTACCTTTCACTTGAAGTGAAATAAATACTGCTTAATCTTTCGAACATATTCAACACGACTTGTATCAGATCTCTAGATTGCACGAGAATGCTTTTCAAAGAAAGAAATGGATCTGAGAATAATCTTGGATGTCGGGGTTGTACTTTGCATACAAAATTGCAAACTGCATGCATAATATTCTCCATAAATTTCAACATTTGCTAAAATTGATAAAATATTTTAGGACTTCATGAAAGAAATTAACGTGTAAAGGAATCCATGCACATAAATTTGAGTGTAAACCTTACCTTTTGATTATATATTTGATTTCCTTCATCGTCAGCTATCTCAAATACATTGAGGAGGCATGTTTCTATAATCCCTCCGGAACTAAAACTATTTTCTAGAAACGAGAAATCGATACTTTCATCTAGACATTCGCCGTGAGGGTCAATCTCTATCATTTCAAAGATTTGTTTACTAGACAACATGCAATTGCAAATTTTTGTTCCATATCCCCCTCCACCTTGATTTCTTACTATGGTCTCCCAAAATTTTACTTCCTCAACTGGTGTTCTTAAAGTCATTAATTTATTGGAGTACTCTTGTAAAGATTTATCGAATCCAAATGAATTTTCATCGAGTGTTTTAAACTCAGAGTCTAATTCTAATATCAAGTTCTTGGTTTTTTCCGAGAGCTTTGGACCAGGTGATCCGTCTTCTAATCCATTAAAAATAGACGGAGAGTAAAATGAACGAACCAATGTTTTTAAGCTGGTTATAATACCACCAGATGCAGGTACAGATACTGTCAAGATACTTTGTTTCAACTTTTCTATACTAGCACATGACAAATCGATTGAATCAATTGATTTGATAAATGAGACGGTTGATCCATTCTCATACTTCCTTGGAATAATTGAATTGGAAATTATTATTTCTCTTCTTGAATTATCATATTCAACAAGACATATGACCAAAAGTACACAATCCGCTTCATACAGAAATCTTTCAATAGGGTATAAGTCGTTAAAAAGGTTTAGAATTTCATCTAATCCACATCCAGAAGCAGACGCAACAGCAGCCGCGAAGTATATGAATTTGGGATCCTCCATAGCTTTGACTCTAGACTCTTTATTTTTAAGAAAGCTTTGCAGCGACACACCAATCAATTTTGTAGTTTCACCACATTAAATTTGATTTTTTGGAGGGAAAATGTGCCAATCAAAACAAAGACGTGTTCTTATATAATTTTCAAAATGTTTTTGACCTTGTTACCCCTTCTTTTGACTTGAAATAGATAAAAATCAATATCAATGTACTCAAACGTGTACTTCAAATAGACTTTATTTTTGAAAATCAATTCTTAGATTAAAGTTATGAAGACGTGGGTTCAAAATATTTCTCAAAACTTACTTGAGAACACTCTTATAGAGATTCAATCATAGCTGAAATCCACGTCGTAAAAGTCGTTATCTTCTTGTTCCTCAAAACTGTCATATCCGTTATCATACCCAAAGTCTCCAACGTCATCACTTGAACCATCCCCATATTCAGATTCATATTTCCAAGAATTATATTCCATGCTTGCTTCTGCGGCACGCTCTTGAGCCAAAAGTAGAGCTTCTAACGCATCTAAATGTCGCTGTGCCATTTCCTTCAATCTTTCATTGTCACCATCATCATCAAAAGCTATTACATCACTTGCATCAATAGCTGAATTCATGGATATGTCTATATTAAGTTCTAGTCCAAGTTTCTCTTTAGCTTGAATTACGAGAGCTGCAAGTGCATCTACTCCGCCTTTATCAAGTGAACAAAATCTCATTCCAATTTTGGATTTTGATATGGAGGATAAAACGGAGTTTGACTTTTCTCCTTCCGAATTAATAAGATAATCTGCAAACGCTCTAGCACCACATTTTGACGATGTAACGATTTCATCCATACTTTTCCTTTCTTTTGAGGCCTTGTCCAAATATTCGCTGCTATCTTCGAAATCATCATCACTTTCAGCAGATGCGGCTGAAATATATTGTGAGACGTCGACTCCTGTCACATCCTTAAGCCCACCCTTTATTTTTTTTCCAATGAAGTTAAAGTAGGATGCAGTTGTCGCACTTGCCTTACTCTTGAGCAGACTTGCCCCTTTCTTTTTTTTAGGAGGTCGATAAATACCTAGTTGATTCCCACTCAAATCTATGTGTGTCTGAATTCTAGTTTCCGCACTTTTTGTATTTAGGAAGGCCAATTTTGGAAGAACTTTTCCAAATGCCAATGCTCCATCCGCAGCAATAGAACAAGATCGAAGTGAAATGGAAAGAAGTGTTCCACATTCCATGGCATTTGCAATAGCAGAAGCTCCTCGATCGCTAATGTCTTTATTGTTATCAAGATTCAAGTACTCTAATTGTGATGATGATGGTTTCTCAGATGAATCAGACCTAGAATCATAGTGACCGTTCGAAATAAGTGCATCACATATGGCACAAATGCCTTTATCGGAAATTCGATTGTTACTTAAAATCAATCTTCTGACGCAACCTGGTGAACTTTCCAATGCTACCGCCAATGCTTCCGCGCCTGTATCACTGATTCCACAAGATGATAAGTCAAGAGTATCGAGGATTGGACGCGACAATGGATGTTCTTGGTTCACAATATGAAGAGCTGCCACAATAGCTGCAGCTCCAGCATCACCAATGGAAGGATTTCCACTCAGAAAAAGTGATAAATTATTCCGATATTCGAATTCGTTGATTTCACTCTGGTTTTTTGTGCTTTCATAAATTGTATGACACCGTTTTATTATACCCTTAAGAGTGTACAATTGCAATCACAAACGAAGGCATCATACAATTTTATATGAGTTTGAATGATATTTCAAGAATCTAGAAATAATGGGAAATGGACAAAATTAAATTTACCTTTGCAATAGATCTACATGTAGGTGCTCCTAGTCCACATTGATCTAGCTTGAGACTTCGAGGACAGGCATCGTAGGACTCAATTAATTTTCGTAAAGCGCCATTCATTATTTTGGATTCTTTTTTCTGTGATAAATCATTAAACGCCATATCCAATGAATCTATACGCGTCCTCATGATTCCATTGTTGGATGATCTTTGGGCCTCCTCTGTGATTTTTGTTTCATTTGAGTTAGGAAGGGATGTCGTATTGGGTAGTATTTCATTCTGTAAGACAGCAGAATTAACCTCCATATCGGATGAATTTGTTAGATTTGTGCTGATTCCTTCATCTATTTTATCTAGAGTAGGAGTAACTGAACTATTTCCATTAATAATGTTTTTTGTAGTAGAATCCTCTAACAAGGTCACATTGGTATTATTCGTTGCATCGGATGTTCGTAGAATATCTGCTGCCTTCCCATTTGAGTTTAATTCCAACAATTCTCGAAAAATATGAAATGCCCCAGTCGCAGTGATTCCATTCATTTTCATGCATAGATGCAAAAGCAATACATTCTCATTATCTTGAATAGTGGCAGTAGAAGTATGATTCTGTTGATGTTCCCTTAATTTTTGGAAAATGGTCGAGGCACCTCCATCCAGTAACACGGAAGAAGAAAAATCAATTTCCATGGAACATGGACCTGTATTATTATTTGCAAAGGATGTTTCGAAATCCTTTAGGAATTTTGGAAGGAGAGTAGCTTTGTCATGATGATATTGATATGATAAATCAATTGGATTTAGATGTTTGGTGGTTGGATTGGAAACAAGAGGGGTAGATTTCGAAGTAGAAGTTGTGGATGCCTCTGTAAAAGAGATTAAGAATGCCAAAATAAGAGGTCCTATTTTTCGTATTTTGGACCCTGTTGGAGTGGACTCTTTCATGTTATGTCTGGTTGCCTGTGAAGTGAAGAATTTTGATTTCATCTCATCGTTTTCACGCACTCGTGCAACTATCTCTATAATAAATAATAATAATAAACATCAAGTCAAAATCAATCATTTACAGGAACTCATTCCATCCATGAATCTATTCATTCATTCGATGTTCAACTCGTTCGCCCGCAACTCACCTCGAAGCTTTCGTTTTTCATACGTTGAATTGTATTCATTTCCGTGTCTGCCCTCATCCCCGATGATTACATACATACGAATAGGTGTAGTAGTATGTGAAAGTTAAATCACCAAAAATGAACTACTGAGACTACGGTACCTGAAGTAAGTACGCACTTACAACAAATTCATTTAAGAAATGAGTGCTGTGTTCATCTTTCTTTCTTCATTGACACCGCATGCTGCTGATTGTGATGAAAATTGAGTTTGGTTTCTCAGTTATTGAATACTGCAACAAAAATAATATATAATGAAACTTCATCAGCTACTGTTGTTAATCCTCTCCAACTCTTTAGAGATACCCAGTATCTTAGCTTTTAGTCCTCCACTTTTACAGAAACCTACACAATTACAAGACCGAAAATCCTTCCAATTGAAACATTCCAACAACGATCAATATGACAACCAAAATATCGATCCAATGATGGAACAACATAAATATGGCGCTACAAGTCGCCGTGCTCTTCTTTCCAAAACTGCCAAATCCATTCTGACTGTCACAAGTGGAAGTATGATTTTCGATGCTTCCACTAATGGTGTTCCGTCAGCTCAGGCAGCTGTTGGATCATTACCCGAACTTGCCGATGCGAATGCTTATATTCAAGGATTGACTGTGAATATAGCAGATGTTTCTCAATATGAAAAAATGATTGATTTTTGTAAAGATTCTTTTGATTTTTTGGTGTTGAGAGAGAGAAATTCAGGATCTGTGAAGGAATGTGTAAGTTTATTATGACTTTATGATTTACGGAGTATTTTTGTTTCAACTCTTCATGTATTGACTTTTTCCACGTTTGTTACGGAATTATTTCTCCCAAAGTGGCTTGGATTTGGACCAGAGCAGGCAAGCATCCCTGCTGATTTTGAAATTCCAGTATCTTCTTTCGCTATGTATGGTGGGCATGCTTCTATTCACTTACGATATGATGCGTCTAGTCCAAGTTTGTTATATAATGGTAAAGGAGATGCTCCAGGAAACAATATTGCTTATCTGCAAGGTGAGAATATCAACCTTATCCCACAATTAATCCCTGGATTGCAACTTATTCTTCTTTATATATTGTGTTGCATCTCCAACAATCTTCTTTTTCTAATACTTTCAGTGGGTGTACCAACCTATAGAATCTCACAAATGGTGAAAAATGGGGGAAATGTGTTAGATGCCTTTGGAATCGTAAATGTCGTATCACCTGTTGGACTACCTATGAGGGGAATCGTAGGAATTAGTCCTGATCCAATGATGTTTATTGCTATTAATACCTCTGATATGCAGGGAAGTCAAAACTTTTACGAGACACTTGGATTGACAAAACAGGTAAGTGTTGCAATTGTCCTCCGAATGTCGGAAGTGATTTTTTTTGAAATAGAATCTGAAGGATTTTTAACAAACTATTTAAATATTTTAGCCATATCCTTACTGTAGACCAAACCAAGGAATGGGTCAATTTGAACCACCTCAACCAGATGGATCAGTATATTTATCACATTCGCCCAATAGTATGGGGATTCTGCTTCTTCCTTCCGTAGATCCAGAAAAAAGACGTAAAAAAATTCCTGTCGTTCCAAACCCTGTCCTCCGAGGGATTAATATCGTATACAATCCCACAGAAGAAGGTGATAACAACCTTGAAGCATTGTCAGGAAAGGATCCATCCGAAGTTGGTATTGCCTTTAGTTCCAATAACGCGTTTGAAAAGGAAGTTCGTTCTCTCACACGTGCATCTTAATTGTATTTCGGATGTCAACAAGGACAGGATTAAGCTAAATTGGATAACGAGATCGACGCGAACGAAGAAATTCATCCCAAAGAATTTAAAAATTGATGCCTAAATATAAAACAAAAGGAACAAATAAAAGTGCCGAATTGCATTTCATATTTGTAGTAAATAAACAATTTTTATGAGAAAGAATATTACGAATACTATGTACAATACACAATGTGGCCTTACAGCATCCACCTAAAATGTATATATTCAACTTCTACTCGATTTTTTGAAGGAGGTGCTGTACTCAATTTACAATGAACATGAATTAAAACATAAAATTCAAGATGAAAAAAGGCATGAGAGATACATCATCTTCATTCCATCTTTTCACAGAGATGTAGTGCAATCAGATGGAGTTGTTTCTTTGGGAATATCCATTCCTGGATGCCCATCAAAGATATTCCAAGGTAAAAGAGTGACTTCAACCCCAAATGATGAAGAAATAAGTGGTACATCTTCTGTCCTTGTAATATGTTCCTTTCCTACTGATACCCATGCAACAATATCCGTATCTTCTATACTTTCCCCATCAATGAAGTCATCTATTGAAACTGTGGGTTCGGCAGATCCATATAGGTCATATACAGAAGTACATCTGGGTTCGTTATCATGATGCTTTGTCACTACTAGATTGTATTTTGAAAATGCAGCTGAAAGTACAAAGGGGTGATAATCAGGTAATGTATTGATAACTGTTGCGCCAGGCATAATCGCATATCCAGGAGCCCTCGACTCAGCATTCATATTTCCTCCTCCTGGTGGCGAGACGTTCCGATTGACAAATCTCCAAAGAGCTGGCTTGGTTGGATTTACAATTTTGGTGGATTGGCCGACTTTTTCTTCCAATACATGAGTAGTGTCGAGGTACTTTGTTGGATATTTATCACTTCCTTTGACATCAGGAATATGTCCTACTTTTGCTTCAATCACTTCAAAAGTATTACTTGAGCCTAACACGTCCAAATCTAGCTTGAATACTCCAAAATGAGAGTGAAGAGGCGCAACTAAATTAGATTTTACAACCTCTGATAATGATCCATTAGGTCTTGGTCCTTCTTGAGGCGTTTTAAGTGCGTCATACCATCGAGTTTCACAAAAACCAGCAAAATTGAATCCTATTTTTATAGACCCATCTAATCCAAAACGAAACTCTGTTATGTAGTCATAATTTCCTACAGTTGTCACATGACGAACAACTAAATTCACATTTCGTACTCCATCTGACTTTTTCGTGTTCAAAGTTGTATGTCTCCATAAAGAGTCTGCTTGGTCATCTTCAAAAATGCATGTAGATGCTGCTCCGATTGCATGACTAACATCGGAATCTAGTAATTTTGTGTTTACATCGGGAAAGACATGCAACGATGCTATATCTTCAGGATATTCAGCATCAAATGGACAATCAACTCCCTTAACTAGTGCTCCTCCAAGTTGAGACATGGAATATCCAGCATCTAGATAAAAGACTTGATCTCCGTTATCCACTGATCCTGAATAAGCTGCCATTGCTTCTGATAGTGCCATTTCATGACCTATTAGTTTGTCTTTGAAATTCACATCTAGAATAGCTAGGCCTGTAGAAGGACGTACTGTGAAGAAAAATGACCAATCCTGCCATTGAACAAATCTTCCAGATGCTTTCGTTGCACCCCCGTAAGAGGATTTCCAACGAAAAGTTTGTCCTGGAGAAGAAACCATTCTCGCAGCCATTGAATTTTTTGCCTTTGCTCTTCCTGTAGAGCCTAACGGAGCACCCGGGACATCCCATGCGCCTCGGTATCCATCTTCTTCTTTGATGTCACCTAAACCACAGTCAAACGTTGTCGGACTGTTGTGATAAGCTTCGAGCAGAGCATCTGTTGAGTTGAATGGGCCTTGATCACACAAAATGAAATCGTACGCTTGCCAAGTATCGGAATCGCCTCCATTTTTTTGATCAATGTGGAATGAGAAAGGTAAGGGATGAAGCCATATTGCATCGGCATATCCATCTTCTCGGGACCAAAAAAATAACATCTTTGAAATTCGGTTTGTAGATGTTGATAAAATGTCATTGAATGCAAAAGGAACAATTGAACCAGCATTTTTGTCATGCGCAGGACAATCCGGCACACAATCTGACCCGAATTCAAAAACAGGCCCAAACTTCCCGTACAACATTGGTGCAAGGTCTTGTAGACTGACTGTAATGAGAGGTGTAAGTGAGGAATCCCCGAAATCAACAGGACGTTTGGCCCAAGGAATTTTACCGGGTTTTGTGAGTGGTACTATATCATCTCCAACAGATATTAAAGATGACGACCCACAATTTCCAAGATTGCATCCATATATAGGTCCAATCTTGTATTCCATAACATCTGGAGGAGTCGCTGAACCACGTACGACCGTCACTTTTGCATATCGAGGAGGAGGAACAGCATCGTCATCACCCTCAAGAAATGCTCTCGCATCTTTCTTAGGAGGAGCTATCAATTCCACAGCCGAAGTACCACTAATATAATCAACTGATGCGTCATAAACACCTTTCATTGATGTCTGCACGTCACCTGGTAGTAACGTTACCGCCTTTGCAGCTACTGCACGAACTTCTTGGGCACTAAGCTCAGCAAAGATCCAATGCTTGGTGGAGGGAGCAGGCAAATCTTGTTTCTCTAGATCTAGTTTCTCTAATTCAGACTCACTGCAGCTTAATTCATTTCCACTGGATATTGGAAAGAAAGTTGTGGCAAATGCTGTGCCTATGAGGCATCCAATTAGAACAGCAAAAATTGAGGTCAAACCCATCACTTTCATAACTTGCTTTTTCGTGAAAGCCTTTTCAAGCAACACCGTCTCATTGATTTTAGATTCAAGAGGAATCGACTCAGGGTCCTTCTTTTCTTCTTGACTCACGCTCAAATAGGTGCTTTTCATCATCTTGAGAAAAAGTAGGAGGATAATAATCTATTCAAGAAAGGATTTGGTCAGCACGCTTACACTTCGAGAACTCAATTTAAAAAAGAAAAAGAATAGGACTGACTTTAATGTGAGAAGAATGGCTTTTTCTACTTAAATATCAGCTTTACATCTTCCTCATCATTTTCTTTCTAATATTCTTACGAAAAAAGGTATCTTTTTCACGATAAAGATACCTTTTTATGAGTTCTTTCCTGGTATTTTCTGTACGTACGGATACAATTCTGAAAATGTGATCTTAAATAATGAAAATAACTTCCAAGATATGGATTGCAATTTGATGAAGCGTCAGCTCTCATATTATTGAATAACTGTATCTCTTCGTAATTATTATATCTTTAGCCCTAGTAAATTATTTTCTTCTAATTGAATCAGTCGTGCATCTGATACCAGAGCATTGTTTTCGGCTAAAATTATCGTTTAGCCTGTTCTTTTTTTGTAAGTAAGTATTACATAACCATTTTAATGAAGAATACGTTCCGAACCGCTCTCTGAAGTCTCAAGAATTCTTTTTAAGCAGCAGGCACAAAATGTTCATTAATTCAATTTATTAGTTTTTCTTTCATTTTATAGAACTACCGACGAAAAAAAAGCTACCTTCTTTCAGCGAACCTCTTTTCAGAAAAAATCACTCATCCCGAGATAGATTTTTATGAATGGTGCAATTATGTTGCAATTCTTGTTTGAAATGTTTTGTCGCTTTATCTAAAACACTACATTTCCTCGTTTGAAAAATGTGATGAGTCTTTATGGAGGCAGCCTCTTATCATTATCCTTCGTGTATGGAACGTCAATAACGTCATCATCCGTCAACATTTTATTCTTTTTAGGAGTTGGGGTTTTCTGATTTATTTCATCATTATTATACAGTTCATTTCTGTTTTGAATGTCATTACTCTGGGGGCTTTCGTAACCAAAATCACCAATTTGAAGGAGACGTGCTAGATCACTTGAAGCATAATAGGTTTCTACAACCCAGCATATTGTAGCCAATGGCAATATATCAGTAAAAGGTAATATTTCTTCAACAAATTCCAGAGCAAAAACTATGTTTGAACCTTGAAACAAAGATCTGAGAGCAATAGCTGCAAATGGAGCGTATGCAACATCTGTGAGTTCACCAACAAACGGAATGAATTCGGATGATGTTCCAAGGGTATCAAGAATAAGGCAGAAAATCAGTTTTCCGTAGTCTGGAGTGATTAAGTTTACAGATCCGACTTTCTCTCTGTATTGTTGTTGCTTGCTTTTCAAGTTTTGTACATCTTGTTTCTTTTCGTTGAGAAAACTCAGTTTTTCTTTTATTATATTTTCAAAGATATTACTTGCATTGGCTGAAATAAAGCTGGTAATGAGAGCAAATGCGCCGGCAGCCAAAAATTGTCCAATAATAACTGAGATTATCTTAGACTGCAAACCAATCCAAAAAGCATCTGAAACCACTACAGGGTCAACAAGGCTCCCGTCGAAAGTTTCAATCGCACTAACCAAGAATGATGTTGTTTCATCCAACGAAGGTGCGGCTATAATGCATCCAATATCGATCAAATTATTATATAGGAGAAGTTTAGAACCTTGGCGTCCTTGGTTATGGTTTGGAACAGCTGATCCAAAAGTAGTTGCAACATGTTTCTTCGAACTCGTCAATCTCCAAGGACAAGGGGCTTTTATTGAGACGTCCACAAACGCAGACAGAGGCGCCACAAAACAACAGAAAACAATTTGAATTGTAAGGATAAGGCGTTTTGATCGAATCATTTTGAGAAGGATGAGAAATGCAACGATGTGCAAGGATTTATTTTTTGCTCTCGAGGATTCGCAACATTTTGTCATTTCAATGAGTCAGTGTGATTGTACGTGCGTTAATACCGAAAAACATGTATGTCCTTCAATATAATAATCCAGAATAAATGGTTTCACGAAATATTGCAAGAAATAAGAAAAAACCCAAAATAAAATGCGTAGAGACACTCAAGAATGAAAAGAGCAACGAATACCACCATCATTCAATGGCATAAAAAAGTACTTTACTATGACTTCAAAAATAACATCATTTCTAAATGGGTTGATATCTTGTCCTCTCAATCAATCATCATCTGTTCTTTTGAAAGAGTACTAATTTGAATTAAGAGATAGGACTGGGCCAATCTTGACGGAACTGAATATAAAATAATTCATTTCAATACCAAACTATCCAATTGTTACAAGGGAGTAAATCCAGATCCTAACGAAGTTGTTACTTCACGCCAGGTACTGAATTTGGTCTATAAGTCACACGTACTGGTAAATGATCCTACCTCATGATAAGATTTCCAAGTGCTTGACAAATTCTTCTTGAAACAATCTAATCAACAACTGCTCGTCTTTGTGCAATACATAAGTTAACGATCAGTAAGTTGACAAAATCCATTTCTCAATGCACATTGAAGATATCTCTTTGGTCGATGTTTCTGATGGTTTTTTTATTTGAATTAATTCTGGTTCATTGGAAAAGGTCACTTGGGAAACTTTGTCATTCTACCATACGGGAAATGTGCCCAAGATTCTTCCTCTCGTTTGAATCGAGACGTTTGAATCTAGAACTTTCTAACAAAACTGTCATGAACGCAAAACCCATTGTGGGCCTCTTTTGTGATTGAAAAATACATCATTGTGACATCATCGACATAGTTTCCTTTATATAGATGTAACTTTGGTATGCACAGTTCCATATCTACTTTTGCATTTAAAACAAATAAAGTGTTCAAGTAAAGCTCCAATAATTATCCTCTTCTAGGATTTTTCTAAAAAAATATTCTTAACGATGATGTTTTTCCAAACTTAAATCAAAATGTTTAGGCAAAATCTACATGCTGCAGAGTGATACGATCAATAAGCAACAAATAAATAACAAAGAAGGTATCTTTTGCTGCTGCTGCTGTGTGCTGCATTAAGAAGTTATTTTGTTTCAATTGTACTATATTCTACGCAGATATAGATCTCTAAATATATCTATGACATAAATCTCAAAAACCTATGAAGATTGAGAAATATAATGACGTCAGGAGGAAATGATAGACCCAAATATCAATGTATTGACTTAGATCAGTGAACTTGAGCAAGAAAACAATGGTTTTTGACACAGCGCTTGACACTTTTTCAATCAAGAAAAATACGTGTTAATTAAGATTTAAAGCTTGACACCAATAATGTCAATTGAATTGAAGTGCAAATACATGTTTGCCTACATTCCATTATGGTTTATGTTGAATGCAACTTCGAAAGATACGCATGATATCTTTTCACACTCGGTCTTCTCCATTTGACTTGCGTAAGGCATGAGGAACATTATTGAAAGTTGAATGTTTTGAATTAATTTCAATAATCCGATCTGGAATCATTAACCCACTTAGCAAAGACTTGGGTAGAAGTACTACCATGATACAAACTAGTAATAAGTTTACATAAACCTTGTAGACTACCCAGAGATTAAGAAGAAATCTTCCACAATGCATTTACATTATTCTTCTTCTCACAAATTATTTCCCGGTCACAAATTAAATCAATAAATCAAACCCGCAAACTAAACATGAAGTTCTCTGCTATTTCTCTTCTTACTATTCTTGGTGTTGCCTCCGCTGGACGTCCCCAACTCTCGGTAAGACTTAGTGTGTTAGATTGTCTCTTCCATAACAGGAACGGATTCATTCAATTTACTGATATTTTCTATCTTGTCTATGACTAAATTGAATTAAAAAATAATGCAACACTTTAGATCACTGTTAGCGACGGAAGCTTTGCTGGTCTTGATGGACTTGACCCATCTATCAGCTGGAGTGGATCAAGCTCCTCCGGAGAAGTTGATTTGGAGGTACGTTCGTCATTTATTACTTTTATTTCCTCTGTTAAGACCATATTGTGAAACTCATTTTTAAAAACGATGCTTTTTTAATTTCTTTAGTACGGAGTAGATCTTGCTGCCAAACCAACCACTGACATCGCCTCTTTGCCAAAAAAGATCTGGGGTAAGGCAAGCACTGATATCGGAGGCTGGGCAACCACCGTCAGCGCTGATGTTGAAGGTACCGACTTCTCTGGCGCCTCCTACGACGTTGATGCTGAGAATGGTGACATGAGCCTCAGCCTAACTGCTTCTTCAAGTGGTGTGCATACAGTTTCGGCAACCAAAGGATTCGCCTCCGGAGATGCCGATGTTACAGTTAGCCCAAGCTACAATCTTGACACTGAGAAGGCCGATGTCGTTGTAACTTACGATGCTGGTGACACTTCTGTTGAACTAACCGCTTCCGCTGACGCACAAAGTGTTAAGATCGACCACTCTACTGGAGACACTGATATTAGCCTCACCGCTTCTGTTGACGAACAAAGCCTTACAATCTCTCAACAAATCGATGATGAAAACAAAATTTCTCCTACTATTACCAGCGCTGGAGACCTTTCTGTTGAATGGGAACGTTCCTTGGGTGGTGACAACTCACTCACTGCCACAGTCAAGCCTAATGATGCTGTTGACTTGGAATGGAAGGATGATGCCTGGACCGCCAGCATCAACTTGCCAGTAGACGGAACCACCGTAACAGGAGCAAATGTTGGTATCAAGAGGGATGTTAGCTTCTAAATTTTTTGCAACGAGCAAATCCTGTTTTCTCGTCTTGCCTTGGACCGAATGTCCTCTTTCCTTCGCTTTAACTTTTTAGAGGAATGTAAAGTAATTTTTTTATGAATCAAACACATTCAGTGGCGTCAGGCAAAATGCATAGCAAGGATTAAAAAATACAAATAAAATGATTTGATTCAATAGAAACATCTACATATAAATACCATTTCTGAATAAATTATTAGTTTGATTGCTTGTGCCGTATCGAATGTTTTTCTCGAATGATGGCAATGTCATCGCGAAGTGACTTATTCGATCAAACAATTCTTAGTCGAAGCAGTTTTAACGGGAAAGTTTGGATTCGTTTCGCCATAAGAGGTGATACATCATTCGATACAGAGTACCTCCATAGGGTACGTTGTAGCATACAAAACATCTTTGTAACAATCCTTCAGATTTAAAGTTCTATTTCAATAGAGAAACATGAGATGAAATCTTTGTGCGAATCAAACGGCAACACTGAGATGTATTTAGTTTTCGCCGTCCAATGTGTAAAGCGAATCTTCCAATATTTTTCTTAATCAAAAGAGGATATCTGTGGATAACTTATCACAAAATCAACATTCTTGAAAACGCCGGAAAAATGAGTCATATATTAATTTTGGAAACTCCAACATGCTTACATTTCCTTACGAATTCGATAGGAATTTGTGGTTATTTCATTTAGCATTGAATAGCAGAGGTGAGAATAATCGAATGAATGTGATGACCTATAATGATGATCTTTTTAATACTGCGATATGATATTATCAATAGGTGGCATACGAATACTCGATCATTCCTTATAATCATCATTCATCTCATTTGAGAACAGCAGTAGTCAAGAAAAAGAAAAATATGAAAAGAAAAAGAATTGTTTATTTTGTTGCATGAAAAAGGTTAGTTTTACTCTTGAACCGTAGAATCATACTGTAATTATATATGAAATGAAATTTGTTAGGAAATGAGGTTTATGGAATTATCGTCACAATAATGATTTTACGTATGTTGAAATGATACCAAACTCGAACCATCAATACCTTACCTTAGAAGTCAACACATCCATTCAATGTCATTCCAAAAAAGAAGTTTTTTTTCTTTCCTTTCAAAGCACACAAATTTGGTATCCTCTATACTGCTGACCATCATAATTTCAACAACATTCTCTGGCTTAGATAAATCTTAAAAGATGGCCAAGCGTACTCGACCTCGTAAAGGTGCAAGAAATAAAAAACGTGCTGCATCTTTGGATTTGACAGAAGATGACGTTGCTGATCAAAACGATGCTACTACTACGGAACAAGAAAACGAAGACGATATGGGATCCGAAGTTAGCAGTGAAAGTGAGGTAGAAGATGATAATAATGAAGTTTTAGAGAAGCTAAAACAACAACTTCAAAATCCTCCTACTGCTTTCGATTCTACATCATCTTCCACCAACAAACGAGATATGAGTGTGAGTGATGGTCGGTATCGTAACAAACAACGATGTCTCGTACTTTGTTCACGAGGTGTGACTGCTCGATACCGTCATCTTCTAGAAGACTTACGTACACTCCTCCCTCACCATAAAAAAGATTCGAAACTAGACCCTGGAAAATCAACACCGGGGAGTGTTGGTGGAATTGGTCATGCTGTGAATGAAATTTGCGAGGTAAAATCTTGTAATTCTTATATTTTTCTCGAATGCAAAAAACGTGGTTTGGATGCCTACTTGTACATGGGATATGCACCCTCCGGCCCGAGTGTGAAATTTCATTTGGCCAATGTTCATACTATGGACGAACTACGTTTGACTGGTAACTGTATGAAGGGATCTAGACCAGTTTTGACCTTTGATGAGAGCTTTGGAAGGATTCAACATTTGAAGTTATTGAAAAACATGTTTGTGGATATCTTTGGAACTCCTAGAGGGCATCCGAAAAGCAAGCCATTCGTTGACCGTGTGATGGGATTTTACTACGCTGACAATAAGGTACGTTCATTTCTTGAGATAATTCTCGTTTTGTTGTGTTTTGTGAGAAGGAAAAATTATGGAAATTCGATATGTGAATTCGATGATTGGTGTCAATGATTCAAACACACTATCTACCTCTGATGTTCTTGATGATACAATCTTTTTAAGACTACGATGGTATGAGACACTTTTTGTTTGACTCCTGTATAAATTGATTACAATTTTGTTGATTCGTATGAGACAATGTAATGCCTATGATTAAATCAAAATAGACAAGTGTATATCTGAACTTCTAAGTCTTTAGAAGAGTTTGAAGATTTCGATCAAATGAGGCATTTGAAAAACATTTCAATCTCTTACCGATGTTTCGAATAAGTTGTATTCTTTTTCTCACTTTTAATTGTTTTCACTATTCTTCTAATTCCAAAGATATGGGTGCGCAACTATCAGATTCAAGAAGCGCAAGCTACAAATGCAAAGGAAGAAGCGGAGCTCTTAAAAGCTGAACGAGGAACAGAAGGAGCGGGGCTTCAAACAAGCTTAATTGAAATTGGACCTAGATTTGTATTAGATCCAATAAGAATTTTCAGTGGATCCTTCTGGGGACAAACTATTTATCAGAATCAAGATTTTGTATCACCAAGTAACATCCGAGCTGATCGACTTCGACACAAGGGAGGAGAATATAAAGCAAGAAAAGAGAGTCAAATTGCTAGAAAGAGAAGGAAAGAAGAATTGGCTGTTGAAGAGGATCCACTTGATTCCGTTTTCCGATAAATTTAATTTACAATGAAGTCAGGAATTTGTGTTTCCAGCCACATGATAAAATTTGATAAAAAATAAAATAATCATCAACATCATATATTCTAGTTTACAACATGTGATTTAATCAAAGAAAAGTCTCTCTTGAACTTTGCGAGTTCAATTTCTAGCAATGTAATCGAATCATGCCATCAAAATGCCTCTATAATGATTAAGATTCCAAACCAGATGATGCCTATGATGTTAATTATTAATTAGTTCATTTTATTACATAAAAATTTGATTTTGAAGAATTGAACATCCACACGTAGTCATGTCATCACTTTGTTTCAATAATACGTAGACTTCAGTAATAGAAATCAGTACGAAAAAACAAGTACCATAAGTAAGCTCTTTCAAGTCTCTCCACAGCAAGAGAGACTCCACGAAAGATAACACAGCAGGACTCGTTCGAACAAGTCTTTTCCGCATATAGAATCAATTGAGAAGAAAATATCTTTCTTACAAATCTACTAAGAGTAACGAAAGAAAAGAAGAATGGATTACAAGGGACAAGAACTAGCAGAGTGGCTCTTTTATTGGATTATCATATCCTTTGGGGCAATTGGTTGGGTCGTTGGATATTTCCATCAAGATTTTTCATATTGCTATAACGCCTGGCTAGCCGGAGTTATCTTAGCTTGTATAGTAAGTCATATCACGAAAACACATTCATGAATGGTTATTGATCTTTTTTCTACCATAAACACTTATATATGCTTGTTCTCATCATCCTTTTTTCCTTCGAATTAGCTTTGTGTCCCTGATTGGCCATTTTACAATCGTCATCCTGTCAAATGGTTATCAACTGTTCCAGATCGTCAAAGAAAATAGAAGATTGCACGATGGAAAGAATCAGACTATGGCTGGATACTCAAAATTACCGCGGTATTCGCAAATGGCTTTGTCAAAAGAGAAGGTGTTCTTATTATAAGATATTGAATTTAGGATGATAAAGATAAAAAATAAAATAATAATGCATATCCCATTGTTTTCATTAATTTCTGGATGTAAAAACATAGAAGCCGGGGTGACACTAAATGAAAAGCGACAAAATAATATTTTAAAGTATTTTTATTGAATCAAATGAGATTTAGACACCTTAAGACTAGAGTGTCTCGTATTGAAAAGCGGTCAAGTTGGTGGATCTCCAGAAATCCAAAGGCTTTTCTGTTTCCTTTAGGGATGCCTGTTTTTGAAATAAAATTCATTCAAGGAAACAGAATTTAGATATTTAAGAGTGCGAGAATTCAGAAACTACATTTATCAAGAATGGTAAACTATCTAATAAGAAGAATATTTTTAGAAGAAGGTTACAAAATTGTGTTGCATAAAAATTCTATAAAGCTTATTTGTTTGCGCCAAACGCTCCTCTTCGATCAATGTTAAAGTACACAAGTAGCAAATTTCTCACGCAAGTGGTTGTCAACTGAACCTTTTTCGCTTCTCAAAAAATGAATAGGAAGAACATACATCTGTTCCATAAAGCTATGTCTATCCTAGCAAAAAGAGCAACATGTGAAAAGTAAAAACTATCGTACTGGTTTTATTTTTACTAAAAATACACATGAAATCAAATCCATAAACATTAAGGAGAATAAAGGTAAAGCGCAATCTCTGTTCCTCAGCTGTGAAATTAAGTTTTTTATTGAAAATTGGTATTGTATATGGCCTTTGAGTTTGAGGGAATAGTTATGTAAAGCAGGTCAATTCTTGATTGAATAACCTCCTAATCATTATCTTTTTCTTTCTCTGAAATGTGATCGTCTTCTTTTACTGAATCGTTTTTCTCAGGAGATTTTTCCCTGCGATTGGTAACCATCGATATGAGAAATAGAGATACCAAATTACTAAGATTAGCATCGAAGAAGGAATGTTAGAAAAAGTGCATCTCGAACTTACTTGTTTGGTTTTACAGGAAAAATATTTGATAGTGTGGAAATGTAATTCATAGCACACTCTTTTGTCATTTGTACTGCAGCATATGCAAGGAAGTATTCCTTCGCTTTTCCATCTTCACCTTCCACTGTCACTCTGATATCTCTGTTCCATTCTGGTGGCGGTACACTTTTCCAAGTAATACTGGATCCCTTCATGCTTCCTACCTCTTTCGCGTCACTGGTTTCTTTGACATCCAACTTTTCGGATGAAGAAGCTTCATTGGGATATTTGTTGTTGTTGGAAGAAAAGGATACTGAAAGAACTTGGTTAGAAGAAGATTTGTTATCTTCTTTATTTCGTTGTATATCCTTGTTTTCGTTCAATTCAACTTTTTCTTTTGAATGTATTTCTAAATTTTTCTTATGATATTCATCCATTTCACTAGAATATCGTTGTGACTCTTCGCCTGCTCTATCTTGGTATTGTTTTTTTTCTGCTTCTGGAAGTTCCTTCCAGCGAGCACCAATCAGTCTTCCTAATTTCTCAAAACTAATTTTACCGTGAGGTGTTCTTTTTGATCTAGTTTTTTTTGCTTTGTTGTCTTTCGTCTTGTCGACAGGATTTCCACTTGAGGCATGAGGTTTTTCTAGTGTAATCTCAGAATCTTTTTCTTTTTCATCATTTTTCAATGGTGTTGACGATTCCTCGATAATCTTAATACGTTCAGATTGGAAAAAGAGATTGTAGGCTGAAAGAGGTCTCTTCGGCATGCCCTTGGGACGTTTTTTTCGAGCTTTTGGTGGACAAAACGCAAGGCCTTCTTTCAATGGTTCATATGGTTTATTGCTACTATAAATATGCTCTGGTTTATTACCTTTGATTGGATACGAATTACGATGTCTTGCCTCTTCGTTTGATAGATAATTTGACATCTCCCGATAGTCCGCAGCTGTATCTAAATTTCTTTTGCGACTTTGATGTGCATGTTGTTGTTCTGCCAAATATCTATCTTCTTCGTAATCAGGTTTATACCGAGGTGAACCTATGGGTAAGGGTTCAAACGGATCGTATAAATATTGTTGGTTAGTCCACCGTTGGTCATTTTGATGACCAGTCCTTACATTATCATTGTCGTAGTTATGATAACGTGCACTCGGATTACTTCGGCCATAGGACCAATGTCCGTATTCACCATATCTGTACGTATTATTGTTCATTTCCCTCTCTCTTCTTCCAGGCGAAGATGGAGGGGTCAAATGATCCCATGCATCGTGATAACGTGAAGGTTCACCACTTCTATTGTGATAACCTGGGTGTCGATGTTGATTGTTGTTTGACATTTTTTGCCTGAATGAGGCTTTGTCAATGAGGGCTCTGCATCGTCTCAGATCAATTAAGACGCCTTACGTCATAAAGAACAATGTATTCTTAATACGTCATATGTACTTCTTTCCAATTCTTAAATAATAATCGAAAGCATTTAATTAAATTATTCTGGTATCAGATCCTTTGTATCGCAATTAAAGAAGATTCCAAGATTGGAAATCTTTTGTACGGTACGCGATCAATCCTTCACGAATGTTTGCGTGAAGGTCAACATGCTTAGAAAATTAAATAGGTGTTTCAAAACATCTTTAAAATATTTTTTCTATTTCTATTATTTAATTAAAGGAATAATTAAGCGGTCCGTTCACACGACTTTCTTCTTCTCATAAAAGTTCCGGATGTAGTTCATGAGCTTCAAGTCAAATCGGAAACATTTTTAAGGCAACTTTGATTATGATTGGAATCAAAATTGATTTCAACTTAATTTCCATCGGTATCACCCTTTGAAATTTGGATCGTTTAAATTCTTTAGTAGAGCATATAATTTCCGAATGAAGGAGCTATGCTTCACTTCTGAAGATTATGTGTCAGCAGTATCAATATTTGCACCGTGTAATAATCCCCGAAGATGCTTTTAAGCTTTGAAAAGAGTTTCTGTTTTAACTCCACTTAAGCAAAAACGGAGCAACATTCTTCATGATTGAAACTGAATTTCTTTTATTCGGTACGTCTTTTGTTATAGAAGAGACCATTTCGAGGTGATCCACCAAAAATTACACATAGGTATACAAGAACTCAAGTAAACTACATTTGTGTAACGACAACATAGCGGAAAATGTTGTGCAACATAACTTATAAAAAATAAATGCAATTTTCATCTAAGGAAATATCATATACAACAACTGTTGTACGACACTTCAAATAGTAATTGCACTTTTATTTGCATGCCATTACGGATCTAACTCAGTAGCATACTAATATTCACGATGTCAGTGAGTCTTTTCTATTTCTTCCTTGTTCCTTTCCAAATTAAATTTCATGGAGATTTTTTTCCTCATGCGTATAAAGATACCCTTAGTAAAAGATCCAATCTTATTGCATTCTTTGAAGTTCTTTGAATATTCAAAATTGATGAAGGAGAATTTTTTATTCTGAATATTCAGATAATTGTTAGTGCATTCAATATCAAGTTTTTTTCTAATCCACCTCTCACATTATTTATAACCAGAAAACAGAGAAACGTATGAAGAATGATTTCTAGGGCCATCATTTATGATAATTGAAATAGTATGCAAAGTACATTTTTTTAGGTTTGAGTCCAAGATTGAACTGAATGAAAATGAAAAAGTTCAATATGTACTAATTTTAGAAGTTATTCAATGACCTTAAGAGGCCCCATAAAAAATCATGTTCAATAACTTTTTCCCATATGCATATTGAAAAACATTCCAAAGCTAAACAACTAGATTATAAAGTCATTACCAAAAAAAGCAGAAAAATTATGCTGCAGAATTGAGACAGAAAAATGAAGAATTTCTACAATTGAGAAAGTTCGATCGCAATATCAGAGTTAAGCTTTCAATTTGTTCAATTCAACAAGTTTTGCAAGACAATCATCTACATCCATATCCTCAAGAGCGTCAAAAACACTTCCTTTTCCTCCTTCAGGAAGCTCAACTCTTGGATCTACAGACCATTCAACAATAGTTTCTTTGGACACACCAGCATCAATGAGAGCTTTTCCAAATGAATCTTGCTCAATTTCTTTGTTCAACCAATTGTTCTTTTCAGCGAGGCCTTCAAATGGGGATGCGGAGGCATGTACACCGTTGTCTCCTTTATTTGGCTTGCCAGTAAGACCAAACTCCTCATACCTGTGGTCAAACAAAACCATAATAGATGTGAGTCCTGACTGAATGATGTTTAACACATGCGAAATACTAAAAAAACATACCTGTCAAGAATTGCTTTCCTTATTGATCCTTCGGGGCCTTCAGCAGGATCAGTTGGTCCTAGAAGTTCTCCACGGAAAGATTCCCAAGATAGCTTTGAGGGTTCCCATTGAACTTCGTAGCAATGAATACTGGTATCTTTTCCAACGAATTTAGACCTCATACTCATGAAAAATGCGTTGAAAACATAAATAGGATCTTTATCCTCGTACTTTACAAGACCACAATAAAATCCACCTCCGAATTTCGTAACTTTGGCTGAGCCCCATGCTTTGTCTAGTTGGTTAGCATCACATCCAAGCTTAGCACATGCATCCATTGCGTTAAATGCACGTCCATCAGCAAGAACGGCATCCCATTTCTCACCAAAAGCAGCCTGTAGGAATACAGCGAACATGAAATGAATTCGTATGTTTCAAAAATGGAATCTTATTCAATAGAAGTTAGTCCAGATAAATCAGCTTACCTCAAACTTTTCGGGAGGAACGGGGATATCTTTGGCCGGCAAAATGGTAGCTTTAGATGCAATAGCATAGTAATGTTGGTCAATCAACTTCTTCTCATCAATAGTGTCGCCACTGATATCACTTTCAGATAGAACAGTCAAACCTGCGCCAACTAGCTTCGATTTCACAAACTCTTGAACTTTAGGAGTATTTGCATGTGGCTTCACAAACACATAAGCAGAGTTCATAAGACTAGTGTCTTCGGCCTCCTCCAAGGCTTTTTTATTTTTGGAATCCATCATGTGCTTTGCAAGCAATGCAATGCCAACACTGGATACAGCAAAGAGGACATAGGGTGTTACACTCTTGGGAGCCATTTTGAATCTTGTTGATTTATTGAAATGAGAAAAATGATATTATGTTTGATGGCGGATAAAATATAAAGTATACGACTACTGAGATTCTACGTATGTCTAAAACAGAATCTTAAGAATGCTTTTCCTTTTAACACTTGCTGGATCTACGTATGCACGTACAATACAAATAAAACTCTGTAAGAAGTAGTATATAGTCGAACACATCATCAAAAACAGTCCACATCATAGAGCAACATTGCGGGACTTTGAATGGAATGGTAAAAAAATATTTTTAAAAGTCCAGAAATCAACTTCTTTTCAGAGAGACTTAGGCTCGTCTCTATAGTGGAGAAATGTTTGGTGGAAATCTTTTTCTACTATGAAATATAAGGACATTCTACTACGTAAAATTTGGAAATGTTTTGGAAATGTTTTTAAACATTTCCAAATTTTACGTAGTAGAATGTCCTTATATTTCATAGTAGAAAAAGATTTCCACCAAACATTTCTCCACTATAGAGACGAGCCTTAAACGAGGCTTGCCGAAATATTATTAAAAGTGGAATCTTGCTTTTAGTCGATGTAATTCACATCCAAAAAGGATATGCCAAGTGATCGTTTCTTCCATGAGTTAAAATGGAGTTAAGCTCTCCATCGCCAGTGAATTTGTGCTCACAAAACGCACTTTTTCTTCAAGTCAATACTGTACGTCATCTTTGTACGGTACAAAGGTCCGTTTACGCGTCATTTTTTGTGACGCACCGTCTTTCAATGCTTATCGATATGGAATAGTGATTCTACAATAACGGACAACTTACGTTAAAGAACAATAAGAAAGGACATCCATACATGAAACTATACCCACTGTTGTCGAATAGAAAAAATGATGTGAAAAAGTTTGTTTGAAGAAGAGTTTGTCTTCGTAAAAATATGTATGACTTGGTTTCAACACAACATAATATACTCTAGAGTGAGACTTATTTATTGCTTGTACCATTTTATTATTTCTAAAAATGAATCAGAGCAGGTCGTCTTGATCAATGCGCATCTCCAAAAGCATCATGTTAGAAAACAGGGTTTATTGACTTCATTAAAAATAATGTCTTCCGAAGAAATTATTTATGCAAAAATATTCTAAACTGCTAAATTCAAATTCATGTTCCATTTCTACGATCGTTGATTGAGTAGTTTCAACTTTCCAACAACATTTCTTGCTAAATGATAACTTTGATCTTAGATAGGTGAGAGGAAAAGCAATACAACCGATTATTCATCATAAAAAAACCATTGCATGTTTCATAAGTACAGATGATAAATAAATCCCAATGCAGATTTGTTCACTATTTTCATTTCGGTGTATAAACATAAAAGAGTGGAGCATTTTTTTATGTGAATTATTTTCTCTCTAGAAAAAGTTTTGCAATATCTATGGACGGACATAAAATCAAATTTGGTGATGAATTGAAAATAACATATATTTCAAGGTGGAAAACAAATGATGGGTTGCTTTGGCGCATCTGTAGTTTGTTCCTTTTGCAGACATCTTTTTGTGCAAAAGAATCTGTCATAGTGGCCCTGCAAGTAGCATTAAGGGAAAACGTGAGTCTATAGGATCAGCCCTATTTTTTGGAAGACACATTGTATTATTACTACTGTATGTTACATGGGAGAAGAGGCATGTTTGCAGAAAGGAAATAAAGAATTTGTCCATCACTCAAACTTTACCGTGTTTTCAAATTACATACTTATTTTTCTAGCGGCAGCAGTCATGGAGACTTTGGGCAGCATTTTTAAGAGCTAAAATGATGATTTGAAGACCCATAAATAATTGTTTTCATGCTTTAGTTACTTACTATAGGTAAGAACCCGGTTTTCTACGTACGTGAGCGGATTACAAAAGTAATTTGATTTTTACCGAGGCGTCAGCCGAGGTAAAACATCTAATTATTTTTGTAATCCGCTCTCGTACGTCCGAAACCGAGGGGAGGTCACAAATTTACCGAGGGAAGTGCGTCCAAAAATGGTGAGCACCGAGGGTGAAAACAGTATTTTCTCTCATTACCGAGGCCTCGCCGAGGTCATGAGAGAAAATACTGTTTTCACCCGAGGTGCCATCATTTTTGGTCCACTTCCCGAGGTAAATTGTGAGCTCCCCGAGGTTGAGGAAGAAAACCGGGGCTGTTACCTGAGTTATCCCCCGCAGCCCCATATGGATTAATTTTGTAATCCGATAATTTTTATTTAGATCCAAAGTTTTGTTATAAAAACAGTAATTTAATTTTACTTAGGTTGTATAGTTTGATCGGATTTTGCAATCCGAATCTATTTAGGATGTATATTTTCATCGGATTTTGTAATCCAAATTAATTAGCTATTTTTAGATTCTTTTGTTCATCGGATTTTGTAATCCAAATTTTTATTACGTGAAGACAAAGTAATCCAAAATTATTTTAGATTTGCTTTACTTTAGGGTCCCAACTATATAATTAGAGTTAATTAGGTTATTATTGTCACGCATTTCTATTTCGAAACATTCTATGACACGTTGAATTCTACATAAATTGGTACATACTTTTTGAAACAGAACTCAAGTTAGATTTCAAAATAGAATTCACAATTTCATTTGTTTCAAAAATCAAAGAAAGACAAAAATGGTGAGTGAAGGTTGGCGACGGTTTTGGTAATTGATGCATTATAACACTCACTTTTCTTTATTTCGTTTGATTCATGTCAGGTTGTATAAGTGGAATGCGGAAGTGTGAATCTTAGTTCCGGACAGTTATTATGAGTTGAAGTTCAAAGTCAAACTCCGTTGGGGAAGGAATGTGCGGAGATTATGAAACGGGGAGAATTGGTATCGAGTGAGGTAATGACAGCGTTGTTACGGAGGAGGATGATGCTATTTCCCAAACGGAGAGTTTTATTGGATGGGTTTCTTGATCCTTGGAAAATGCTCATGATTTTATTCAACATTGTGAGAAACCAGAAGTGGCACTTCATTTGGATTGCGATGATACGGTTTTGATGAAGCGGATATTGTACAGGGCGAAATCCTCCGGAGATACAGGACGTGCCGATGATAATTTTGAAACGGCAATGAAATAAAACAATACGTAAGTCCAATCAAGTCAAACCTATACACTATGAATAAATTTTTTCATGCCAAAATCGTTTTCTCACAAAAAATAATGTTCGTTCTTCATGATTATCGTCGTTTCAATCTCTTTTCCATTACGTATTTTTCTTTTTCATCCTTTTTTCTGAATGCTTGAACTTCCATGCTGTTTTTTCTCAAAATACGAAATGGATTACTCCTGTGGAAACTATTTTACTATTCTAAATAAAAAATTACTTAACAAAAAATTAAATTTACTTGAGAGACTAAAATAAAAATTAGAGGATTACAAAAGTAATCCATATGGGGCTGCGGGGGATTACTAACTCTCTCTAGAGAGAGCGGTATGTCAATATGAACCTAGATAGCTTGGCGCCACCTCAAAATATTTGTGTGTACATGTATTTTGATAACGCATGACTCCAGGACCAATTTGAAGTTGTTGTGGAAATTTAGATCGTATGTACGTTAGTTACAATGAGTATGAAAGTGAAATGCACACATCCACACTACATGGTCATAAACTCGATTTCATGTGAAAACATGCAACACGTTTCTGCATATATGTTTTAACGAACCAGTTCAATAGAAAAAATAGGAATACTTTAGTCAACATATACGTAAAGGTATATAGAATTATACCTAATTGAATATAGTTCGATATAATTGTTGGACATGGTGAGATTTATTTGGTGAATTAATCATGTTTCATACATATTTGATCAGCCTAAATTGATCTTCGTCAATATTAATTTAGTTTTGATGACAGTCACGCTTAAATTAGATTTAGATCCTGGTCTTTATTATATGTTTCCGTGGTAAATCTAGGAATCCGCTGAGGAGGTAGGTATCATAATTTTAAAATTGTGATAAATTTCTTTTTTCATTACTACGACAGGTTCTTTTTAATCTCATCACCACAAAAAGCTCCAATATCAAATTTGAGTTGCAGTGTAAGTTCACGATACGTTGCATGACAATATGTGAGATATAGTTTCGCCAAATCATGTGATTACAACATGTAGCGTCGTTCTTTGCAAGCAGAAGGAGAAATGAAAAGTGACACCTTATCATATTTTGCATGTTTTCATGAATCTCACATTCATGTTTATTCTCGCCTTGCTCTTGGACGCAACAAAATAAGACAGATATAAAAGCAAAACATTGCATAAAATGAGCTACAATGCAGGACGCAAGCTTGCCGACTCTGCAGACATAATTACAAACACAACCG
>Ga0209092_10000394_pt1 | contig 42397 bp, 31 predicted proteins | sample FraStrMetagenome_FD_187446 | JGI IMG/M metagenome (GOLD analysis project Ga0209092, IMG submission 187446) | Marine eukaryotic phytoplankton communities from Arctic Ocean - Fram Strait ARC3M Metagenome (SPAdes) (version 2) | ecosystem: Environmental > Aquatic > Marine > Oceanic | place: Fram...
GATTGCCATCGGTATCGTAGGTGTAGGTGGCGATTGTGTTAGGCTCGCCGTTAGCGTCAGTGTCATAGCTATCGGTCAACTGATTGCCATCGGTATCGTAGGTGTTGGTGGTGATTGTGTTAGGTTCGCCGTCAGCGTCAGTGTCATAGCTATAGGTCGCCCTTGCTTTAAAGGAATGACTTATTTCCTGCGCCTGATAAAAGTGGCTTAAGGCTTGCCCCGCCTCCTTAATAAAACCTGAGCTGATTAAGTTCTGTGTCACTGCTGCACTCATAACTCGCCTTAAAGGAATAGTCTTTTTGAACTCCGTCAATTCTGCAGCAAAGTCAATGCTTACACCCTCAAGAACGATACCCATACCATCAGCGATAGTAATGCCATTGCTCGCGTCTTTGTCATAATCCAGTGCCTGCAAAAACGTGAGCATATTACTCAGTTTTCTAAAGGCAATAACCTCTGCTGTATTGATTGCTTTATTTCTTAAAAGAGGTGAAAGCTCATTTCTTGTTGTTGGTAAGAATGAATCAGGTATTAAATCAAGAGGCGTCATTTTTGGCGCCGCAGTCGCACTTTCTCCAAGCATGAAAGCACCTATAGAAAACGCTACTGTTTCACCGGCTTGGTAGGTAAAGGCACCGTTTAAATCCGTCACGCCTGACTGAGTGTCAGTTTTGTAAGTCAGCCCTTCAACTGCACTGTCGGTGAAGTAGCCTGTCAAAACGGGTTCAACAACCTCCACCGAGCGTGTTACAGCTGTTGCTGCATTACCCGCTGCATCACTTACGTTGTAGGTGACTGTGTAGGTACCCACTGTGTCTATATCAACGGGATTAACCGTAACAATGCTACTGGAAATCGACCCGTCAATATTATCAGTCGCTGTTGCGCCTGCATCGGTATAGGCCGTGCCTGCCTCTAGGCTAACACTGGCTGCACCCTCCAAACTAATCACGGGGGCTGTGACGTCCTTATTGGAACTTCCACCGCAGCCTCCAAGTAAGAGTAGTGTGGCGAATGAGATTACTAAGGTTGATGCTTTTAGTTGATTCATAATTAATTCTTATCCGTTGATTTGCTAAGGAGACTAGCATAGGTGGCCGCCATAACCTACCCGAAATCGTATGACACGACACCAAGCTACTTTTAAAGTATCTATGCAGATACAGTAACAATTACAAGGATGCTCAGCAGCCCCCCGTGGGTTATAAAGAAGCCCCCAGCGTGACAGGAAATGTGACAGGAATTAACTAGATAAGAACTAAAAAGCCCCTGCAGTCTATTGACTACGGGAGCTTCAGGGCATGCTTGGTACCAGTGGCCGGACTCGAACCGGCACGCTTTTAAGGGCGCGGGATTTTGAATCCCGTGTGTCTACCAATTCCACCACACTGGCATTCCGATAATTTAAAGAGATCGCACTCTGGTGTCTAGCAGCCAGCGCTTCGCACTGGTCGTGTGGTCACTCTCGGACGTCCTGTCCTTCGCGACACTCGAGCATCCTGCTCATCGTCTACCAATTCCACCACACTGGCATTCCGATAATTTAAAGAGATCGCTCTCTTCCCCCTGCGGAGATATCCAGCAATAGGGCGGCGATTATAGCAGTGATCAACAGGCGGTCAACTGCAGATAGGGGGCTTCTGCGATTAAATGTTACGCACTGAAAGAGTTTGGCCTTTGGCGCCGTTTTCTATACCCTTGCCGGCTGGTACAAATCAATCAATAACTACTGGCTTTTGCCCCGATATTTATGCGCCGCGATCTCTTTCAATTTGACCTTCCCGATGAGCTGATAGCCCGCCAGCCCGCTGAACAGCGGCAGGGTAGTCGGCTGCTATATCTCGACTCTGCATCTGAGGATTTGCGTCATCAGCAGTTTACTGATCTGCTGTCGCATATTGAGCCCGGTGATCTGATGGTATTTAACAATACCAAGGTGATTGCGGCGCGGTTATTTGGTCAGAAGGAGAGTGGCGGCAAGATTGAGGTCCTGGTTGAGAGGGTGCTGAGTACGGATTCTGTGCTTGCGCATATTCGTGCTAGCAAGTCACCGAAACCGGGTAATCAGCTGCTGTTTGAAAATGGCTACAGCGCCGAGATGTTAGGCCGCAGTGATGCTCTTTTTGAACTGCGATTCAGCGCGCCGGTGCTGGATGTGTTGGATCAGATCGGTCATATGCCCTTACCACCTTATATAGATCGTGCCGATACTGAGGAAGATCAGAGTCGCTATCAAACGGTTTATGCCGATCAGCTGGGTGCCGTGGCAGCGCCTACGGCTGGGCTACACTTTGATGACCAGATGTTAGCTGATATCAAAGCCAAGGGTGCCAAGATTGCCTTTGTCACTCTGCATGTGGGGGCTGGGACTTTTCAGCCGGTGCGTGCGGACAATATTCATGACCATCATATGCATACAGAGTGGCTGCAGGTCAGCGACGAAGTCTGTGCGCAGGTGCGGGACACTAAAGCTGCTGGCGGTCGGGTAGTTGCCGTCGGAACTACCAGTGTCCGCTGTCTTGAAACAGCGGCTAGTTCAGGTTCGATTGGGCCCTTTGAGGGCGATACCAATATTTTTATCTTCCCGGGCTACCGCTTTAATGTGGTGGACGCACTGTTGACCAATTTTCATCTGTCGGAATCGACGCTGCTTATGTTGGTCAGTGCTTTTGCCGGTTATAAGCCTATAATGCAGGCGTATTCCGAGGCGGTGGCTGAGCGTTACCGCTTTTTTAGTTATGGCGATGCAATGTTTTTGCGTCACAACCCCCAAGCCTCTGAGACTATTCCCCAATGAGTTCCGCAACTGATTCCACACCTAATTCCCAGGCCGAGCCTCAATCTAAGCGTGAGTGCTTTATGAATTTTGCTGTGTCTGCCACTGACGGCAAGGCGCGGCGTGGTGAACTGACCTTCCCCCGAGGCAAGGTGCAGACTCCTGCCTTTATGCCGGTGGGGACTTACGGGACGGTAAAAGGTATGTTGCCGAAAGACATAGTTGAGATCGGTGCCGAGATAATTCTTGGCAATACCTTTCATCTGATGTTGCGTCCGGGTACTGAGGTGATTAAAGCTCATGGTGATCTGCACGACTTTACCCAGTGGCAGGGTCCGATTCTCACCGACTCCGGTGGCTTTCAGGTGTTTAGCCTTGGCGATATGCGCAAGATCACGGAAGAGGGGGTGAAGTTTAAGTCACCGATTGATGGCAGTCCGGTATTTATCGACCCCGAGACATCGATGCAGGTACAGGCTGATTTGGGCAGTGATGTGGTGATGATCTTTGATGAGTGCACACCCCATCCGGCTACGGTCAAGCAGGCCAGTGACTCTATGCAGCTGTCGCTGCGCTGGGCTGAGCGCAGTAAGGCCGCTCACGGTGACAGCCCCTCCGCGCTGTTTGGCATTGTGCAGGGTGGTATGTATGAGTCGCTCCGCGATGAATCGCTAAAAGGCTTGGTGGACATCGGCTTCGATGGCTATGCCATCGGAGGCTTATCAGTGGGCGAGCCAAAAGAAGATATGATGCGCATTCTCGATCATGTGGCGCATCAGATGCCAGCAGATCGTCCCCGCTACCTTATGGGTGTTGGCAAGCCTGAGGATCTGGTTGAAGGCGTGCGCCGCGGTATAGATATGTTTGACTGTGTAATGCCGACGCGCAATGCCCGCAACGGTCATCTGTTTACCAGCACTGGCGTAGTCAAAATTCGCAACGCTCGCCACCGACACGATACTGGCACCTTGGATAGCCAATGTGACTGTTATACCTGCACTAATTTTAGTCGCGGCTACCTGCATCACCTAGAGCGATGTGGTGAGATGCTCAGTGCGCAGCTAAATACTATTCACAATCTACGCTTTTATCAGACCTTGATGGCGGGCTTGCGTGAGGCCATTGCTGAGAGTCGATTAGAAGCTTTTGCCGATGAATTTTATCTGCAACAGGGTAAGGAAAAGCCTGCGCTTTAGGGCGCGAGGTTGTGTGGGGTTTAAATCGTCAATTGTGCCCCCAATTAACATGCTAATGCCGCTATAATGCGCCGCTGAATTTATTGGAATGTCTGACCATGCCTAACAAATTTCCCCTGTGGAAAAATATAACTATCCTCTTGGTTATCACCTTTGGTTTTGTTTTTGCCTCGCCCAATCTCTATCCGCCGGATCCAGCGATTCAGCTGTCGGGGCAGAGTGGTGCCATGCAGATTGACGCTGCCGTATTGGACAAGGTTGAGGAGTCGTTAGACGAAGCGGGTATTGCTTACTTTGCCGGTGAAACTGATGGCGAAGCGCTGTTGATCAGATTGCAGGATATAAAGCTGCAGCTGCGGGCCAAGGAAGTGATTCAGGCGGCTATGGGCGGAGACTATATTGTTGCACTGAATCTGGCGCCAACTACCCCGGACTGGTTGCGTGACCTGGGTGGGATGCCAATGAAGCTGGGCCTTGATCTCAGTGGTGGTGTGCACTTCTTGCTAGAGGTCGACTTGGCTTCAGCTCTGGCTACTCGCCTTGAGAGTGATCTCGAAGACGTTAAAACGGCGCTGCGGGAAGAACGTATTCGCTATCGCAGCTTCGAGCTGAGCAATAATCAAATCGTTGGTCAGTTTCGCGATACAGAGGAAGTGGCTCGTGCCAAGGCTTTAATTCGGGCGAACCTGCGTGATCTGCAACCACAGTCTCAGACGGGACAAAATCCACTGACTTTAGTGCTTAAACTGAGTGATATTGCCAGCCGCGAAATTGAAGATAACGCCATCAAACAAAACCTTACCTCGCTGCGCAATCGAGTAAACGAATTGGGTGTCTCTGAGCCCATGGTGTCTCGACAGGGTAAAAACCGTATTGTGGTTGAATTGCCTGGTGTTCAGGATACAGCTGAAGCGAAACGTATTATCGGTAAGACTGCGAATTTGGAATTCCGCCTAGAGGCCAGTGGCCGTGTTGGCGAGATGTTTGATTTCCGCGATCCCAAAGGCCAGGGCCCAAATGCTCGTCTTGAGAGCAAGACAGTGATTACCGGCGAGAATGTTACTGATGCCCGCGCTAGCTTTGACGAGAATGGTCGCCCCCAGGTCAATATTACACTCGATGCTAAAGGCGGCTGGCAGATGGGTTACGCCACAAGAGACAATATTGGTCGTCGTCTCGGCGTGCTGTTTATTGAGTTCAAAACTAAATTGGAAAAATCCATCGACGAGAACGGCGAGTTAGTACTGACACCTGTGCCTTTCGTTGAGGAAAGTATTATTAGCTTGGCCACGGTTCAGGCTCAGCTAGGCAAGCAGTTTAGAATTACCGGTCTTGAGCAGCGCGAATCTTCAGAGCTGTCTCTGCTCCTGCGCGCAGGCGCTCTGGCCGCGCCCATGTACATTGTTGAAGAACGCACTATTGGCCCCTCACTAGGTGCTGACAATATTGCGCTGGGTGTTAAGTCGGTCGCTGTGGGCCTGGCATTGGTACTGTTGTTTATGCTGGTGGTCTACCGTGGCTTTGGTGTCTTTGCCAATATAGCGCTGGCCATGAATCTGGTGCTGCTGGTGGCCTTTATGTCACTGCTTGGTGCGACCCTAACGCTGCCTGGTATTGCCGGTATCGTTTTGACTGTAGGTATGGCGGTGGACGCCAATGTGCTTATCTTTTCACGGATTCGCGAGGAGCTGGCTGCTGGAGCGTCGATTCAAGGCTCTATTAGTGCCGGTTATGACCGTGCATTTGTGTCGATTCTGGATGCCAATATCACTACCTTAATTGTTGCCTTGATTCTGTTTTTAATTGGCTCCGGTCCAGTTCAGGGTTTCGCCGTGACATTATCTATTGGTATTTTGACCTCGATGTTTACCTCTATTGTGATGACCAGAGGGCTGGTTAATCTAGTTGTCGGTGGCCGCAACATCAAAACCCTGTGGATTTAGGAAGAAGATTATGACTAATTTAAAAATCTATAATTTCATGGGGCTGCGTAAAATCGCAGCGATTTTCTCCGCTGTATTGTTGATTGCCTCTGTAGCTTCTCTGTCGACTAAAGGCTTGGTGCTGGGACTAGATTTTTCCGGTGGCACACAGATTGAAGTGGGTTATGAACAGCCAGCTGATGTGACGGCGATCCGTGAGCAGCTTGAAGCGGCCGGTTTTGAAGGCCCGGTAGTGATTCAGTATGGCTCTGAGACTGATGTATTGATTCGTCTGCAGGGCAAGCCTGAGCAGGGCCTGTCGGAGAAGGTTTACGCTGTGCTAGAGGGTGGTAGCGAAGCGGTTGAGTTACGTCGCGTTGATTTTGTGGGTCCACAGATTGGTGAGGAACTCCGTGAAGATGGCGGTCTCGGCATGCTTACAGCTCTGGCCGTGGTGATGCTCTATGTTGCCATCCGCTTTCAACTTAAGTTCTCCATTGGCGCTGTATTGGCACTGGCCCACGATGTGATTATTACCCTAGGGTTTTTCTCTATTACCGCACTTGAGTTTGACCTCACTGTGTTGGCCGCCATATTAGCGGTGGTGGGTTATTCACTCAATGACACCATTGTTGTGTCGGATCGAATCCGCGAGAATTTCCGTAAAATTCGCAAGGCAACACCGGTTGAAGTGATTAATGAATCACTCTCTCAGACATTGTGGCGCACCATTAATACTTCGGTAACCACCATGCTGGTGCTGCTTGCTCTGTTCTTTATTGGCGGTGAGTTGATTCATAACTTTGCTGTGGCGTTGATGGTTGGTGTGGGTATAGGTACTTACTCATCAATCTATGTTGCTGCTACGGTGATGTTGGCACTCAAGGTTGATCGCGAAGATCTACTTGAGCCAGTTGAAGGCGAGTTGGTCGACGACCTGCCTTAGCGGCCTTAGCCGCCAGGCCTCAGCTCATATCCTCTGCCGATTCGCTAGCTCCTGTGGGACTAGCCTGTGCTATCTTAAGAGGGTTGCAGGTGGCGATACTGACGTTGGTCAGTAGGGAGGAGGGTGATGAGCAAGCATGAAACCATAAATTATCTTGAAATACCTTCGCGGAATCTGGCCGCGAGCAAAGCTTTTTTCAGTGCAGTATTTGACTGGACCTTCACCGACTATGGCCTCGAGTACACGGCGTTTTCTAATGCCGGAATCGACGGCGGTTTCTATGCTTCAGATCTAACAGCTAGCACGGAGACTGGCAGCGTACTTGTGGTTTTCTACAGCCATAACCTTGAAGCGACTCAAATCAAGATTGAGGCCGCCGGTGGGATGATAGTGAAACCCATATTTTCTTTTCCCGGCGGTCGCCGCTTTCAGTTTACGGAACCCGCCGGCAGTGAGTTTGCAATTTGGAGCGACCTGACAGTGAGCGAATCAATATGATCTTTGTTGGTAGGTTTCTACCAGGGTCTATGTCTGAAATACCCGCATCAAATAGTCTATCCAAGTCGCTATTGAGTTTAGTCGCTAGCTGCCTGGTATCTAGCTGTGCACTTATGCCGCAATTAACTGGACCGACAGAATGTTCGCCGCCAGACGATATTATTCCACCGCCAGCCATTGAACAGCAAAGCTGTCCAGCGCCTCAGGTAATTGAGCGTGTGGTTACCAAAATTGTCGCAGCAGAGCCTCTGCCGCAAGCTACCACCGCGGGAAAATTACATCTTCCTATAGTGGGAGCTGTGGAGTGGGCGAAAATTCAACCCGCGGGGCTCTGGCTTGAATCGCGCATTGATACAGGCGCCGATACAACGTCTATTCATGCCGAAGATATTCAGTTGGTGGAAAAAGATGGCAAACGCTATGTGCGCTTTGTACTGGTTGATGCCGCAACGGGCAGCACTCATCAACAGGAATTAAGGTTGCGCCGTCGGGTCCTGATCAAGCAGAGCGGTGGTGCTGATGAGCGACGCTATGTTGTCAGGATGTGGGTGATGGTAGGAGCGATTCGGTCGAAGATTGATGTCAATCTCTCGGACCGCACCGACTTTGAGTACCCGCTTTTAATCGGGCGCAACTTTCTGATGGACAATATGATTGTTGATGTTAGCCGTCATCACACTCTAGTTGTGCGCCCGGATATCAAAAGTGATTAATTCAAAGATTCAGATCGCTTTAATCAGCGGCGTATTAATTGCCTTGGGTGTTGGCCTAACTCTCTACAAGGCGGTGAGTCTTAATTTGCCTCTACTGCCGGGTGAATATCGTGAAGTCTGGACAGTTGAATCAAAAACCAGCTTTACCCCCACTGATGGTCCGGTGAATGTGGGTCTGCGCCTGCCGGCATCACTGGCTGGCTGGACTATTTTAGATGAGCATTTTGTCTCCTCGGGCTTTGGTTTTTCGATCATCGAAGAGTCGGCCACTGTTAGCACTGCGCGCTGGACGCGCCAGTCCCTTGATCACGCCACCACGCTCTATTACAAGATGCAGATTTATCGTGCTCGCGCTGACCGACAGCTGCCAGCGCTGGCGGTGAATAAGCCAGCGCAACCATTGTTAGAGGCAGACCAGCAGGCGGCGATGGATAGAGTGGTTCAGCGTGTTAGTCAACAATCCTCTGACCGAGAGAGCTTCACACTACTGCTAATGCAAGAACTCCTGAGGGAGTCTCAGGATCAGGATATCCAGTTTTTGCTCAGTTCTTACGAGAATGATTCTCTGGCGTTGATTTTAGAGAGTTTGGCCAGCGCAGAAATTCCCGCTCACGAGCTGCGTGGTTTAGAGTTAGAGGACGGCCGACGTCGCCAGACCCTCAGTTCACTAATTGAGGTGCACACTGGCGACAAATGGATTATTGCCAACCCCAAAACCGCGCGACTTGGTCTGCCGGATAATTTCTTTATTTGGCAGCGTGGTGGAGATGCAATTTTGAACCTTAGCGGCGGCCGCAACTCAAGCCTCGAGTTTGCTCTAGTGAGCAATAGTCTGCCTGCTAAAGCGGTGCTGGGTATGGAGCAGCGCGCAGAGGAATTTGCATTATTGGACTTCTCAATCTATACCCTACCGGTTGAGCAGCAGGGTGTTTTTAAAGGCCTATTACTGATTCCGGTTGCGGCCTTAGTGGTGGTTATAATGCGCCTATTGGTCGGAGTCAAAACCTCCGGTACTTTTATGCCGATATTGATTGCCCTAGCCTTTATTCAAACGACTCTTGTGGTTGGCCTGATTATTTTCTTAGCCTTGATCGGCAGCGGTCTATGGATTCGCTCTTACCTTAGTCGGCTCAATTTACTGCTGGTGGCGAGGGTGGCGACAGTGATTATCGTGGTGATTTTGCTGATGGCGGCTCTGGCTGTTACCAGTTATAAACTCGGTCTAGATCAAATACTGACGGTGACTTTTTTCCCTACAGTGATTGTCGCTTGGACCATTGAACGGATGTCGATTCTCTGGGAAGAGGAGGGTGGCCATGAAGTGCTGATTCAAGGTAGTGGCAGTCTCCTGGTGGCAGTGCTCGCCTATTTAGCGATGTCCAATAGGTTAGTTGAACACCTTACTTTTAATTTTCCGGAATTGAGTTTAAGCCTACTTGGGGTGATTTTGCTGCTCGGGAAATATACCGGCTATCGCTTGTCTGAGCTGTATAGGTTCCGCGATTTGGCGAGCAAGAAATAGCATGAGTCTAATGGTATCGCCATTCAAATTGAATGAGCTGGGTATTCTCGGCATGAACAAACGCAATATAGGTTTTATTGGTCGTTACAATCAGCGCAAAAATTACCGCCTTGCAGATAACAAACTGAAAACCAAAAGTGCCGCGATTGCCCGCGCTATCCCTGTTCCGGAGTTGATCGGGATAGTCGATTATCAGTTTCAAATCAGAACACTTGGGACCCTGCTGCAAGACCGCGATGCTTTTGTTATCAAGCCCAGTCAGGGCAGTGGTGGCAAAGGTATTCTGGTGATTGTCGGGCGCGAGGGCGATAAGTTTATCAAGTCCAGTGGTGCGCTGATCGATCAGGGCGAGGTGCATCGGCACAGTTCTAATATTCTCGCCGGGCTCTACAGCTTAGGTGGCCGGAACGATAGCGCGATGATTGAAGCGCTAATTGACTTTGATCCGATTCTTAAGGACTACAGCTACGAGGGCGTGCCTGATATTCGTGTGATTGTGTTTCGCGGTGTGCCAGTGATGGCAATGATACGCTGCGCCACCCACAGTTCGGATGGCAAGGCCAACTTACATCAGGGAGCCGTTGGGGTCGGTATTGATATTGGCACTGGCCAGAGTATCTGTGCGGTGCAGCACAACCGAATTGTTAGGCAGCACCCAGATACTCATGTTTATTTTGATAGCTTGAGCATTCCTCACTGGCAACAAGTTCTGGAGTTAGCATCTGGGTGCGCCGGCATGACGGGGCTCGATTATCTGGGTGTAGACATCGTGCTTGATCGCTTACGCGGGCCCATGTTGCTAGAACTCAATGCGCGGCCTGGGCTGGCAATTCAGGTAGCCAATCAGGCGGGACTTCAGCATCGTTTAGAGTTGGCGGCAAAGATCGCTGATGACTTTGATAAAGCGGATCAAAAAATTGCTGCAGCACGACGTTATTTCACTTCTGTGACTGCTCAAAATATACTTTAAGAGGGCCAAATACTGTCTTGAGATCGGTGACAGTAATATAAGGACTTCTATTGATATTATTGATCTTGGGCAACAAGCTCACTCTGTGTACCTTCTAAACCCTTACTTTTTGTAGGATACGTAGTTACCGCAATAAATTACGCAAACCCCCTTATTGTCTGGTTAAACCCCTTTGATATGCTCTGTTCCCCAATTGTGGAAAGCTCGACTGCCTGATTTTTTATAATCAGCGATTCCGGGCTAGTGCTCTCAGGTTGGCAGGACAAATTTAAGTACGCCCAAAAATATTTTCATACTGGTAAAGGGTATCAATTGAAAGTTGTTGAGACTATTTAACGGACTAAGATTGGCGAGTTATAAGGAGTTTTTTAGAAATGGAATCAGCAACCCAGGTGGCGAAATTAAAAGACACTCAAGAGATTACCTGTAGCCATTGTCTGGCCAGAAAGAGCTGTCTTATCAGCACATTAAACAGCAGCGAAAATAATGAATTATCCAGTCTTATCCACCATGAAAAACCCATGGCTAAGGGGCAACGTCTATTTCTACAGGGCGATAACTTCCAATCCCTCTATCTGATTCGCTCTGGTAGTTTTAAATCCTGTATTGTCGATGAATCCGGGGAAAGGCAGGTCACAGGTTTCCATTTTTCAACAGATATTCTCGGTATAGACGGTATCGACTCGCGAAAATATACCTGCGAAGTCGAGGCCTTGGAAACATCGAGTGTCTGCAGTCTCGCTTTTGATATCTTCAAGGACTCGCCCCTAAAGACCAATCAAAAAATCTACAACCGTCTACTCTGTGCGGTGAGCTGTATGATGTTTCGCGAGAGCCACCTGATGATGGTGCTGGGTAAGATGAGAGCTGAGCAGCGGCTGGCACACTTTTTATTGGATATCTCACAGCGAATGCATGATCGTGGCGAATCTGCCCACGAATTTCGGTTGAGTATGGCGCGCTATGATATTGCCAATTATCTGGGTTTGGCTGTTGAAACCGTCAGCCGTCTGTTCAAGCGTCTCGAAGAACAGGGGCTAATTGTTGCAAACCGGCACCGTGTGCGACTTATGGATATGGATGGTCTGCATTACATTATCGCCGGCGGCTATGGAGATCGTCACGCCGAGAAGTCATTGGTGTTACCTGTAGCAGGTTAGTTCTGATCTTAGATTGAGTTGTGCTGGGGATTCTAACAACTTTTATTACAGAGACTCTCGATCACCAGCTTCGACTACCATCTGAACTAATTGGGCTAGGGTTTTGGCCTGCATTTTTTCCATGGTCCGAGCTCGATGAATCTCCACTGTACGGGGGCTAATATTGAGTTTTACTGCAACAACCTTGGTGATGTTACCCTCTGCAATAAGGCGCATGATTTCGTATTCCCGTTTGGTCAGACTTTCAATGCGCACCTGTATTGAGCGCCGGCGGTTGAGCCCGTTCAGTGCTTTACTATTGGTCTTGAGGGCACGATTGACACAGTCAATAAATTCCTGGTCTCTAAATGGCTTCTGTAAAAATTCTAGCGCGCCATTTTTCATTGCCTGCACCGCCATTGGCACATCACCGTGGCCGGTGACAAATACCACCGGTAAGTTGGGATTACTGCGTTTAATCTCTTGATGTAAATCGAGCCCATTCATATCCGGCATACGCACATCCGGTATTAGGCAGCCCATAAGAAGATCTATAGGGTATCTCAGAAACTCTTCGGCGGAATGATATTGCTGTGTACGCAAACCGGTGGATTCCAAGAGCATTGACATGGAATCGGCAACATCAGAATCATCGTCAACTATGTGAACAGTTTGGTTAGCGTCCATCGGGTTGTCCCTTAAATGTCGGTGTAACTGGCAGGGTAAAAATAATCTCTGCGCCATCCTTATATTGATGGTTAATTTTCATTTCACCGCCGTGGTTGCTAATAATTGAATGGCTGATTGCCAGCCCCATGCCCATACCGTAGCTCTTGGTGGAAAAGAAAGCCCGAAATAGCTTGTCGTTATGATCGCGATTAATACCAATGCCACGATCACGCACCCTGATGGTTATAAAACCCACAGGGTGGTTCTCGCTGATAACAGTGATATATTTTTGGTCTGCAGAAGTAGTGATCATGGCGTCACAGGCATTGCGAATTAAATTTAAGATAACCTGTTGAATTTGACCGAGCACAATTTCAATCATTGGCAGTTGCTCGAAAAAGTCGCATTCAAAACGGATTGCACGACAATTAACATCCACCTGAGCCAGTTCAATGGTGTTTTTAATTAACCTGTTGATATCAGTCAGTTCATGATGGGGATTCTGCTTACCTACTAATGTGCGAATATTACGAATAATCGCCCCTGCTCGCTGGGCTTGTTTGTCGATTCTGGAAAGGGTTGGCAGTAGTGCCTGATTATCCAATGGGCCTTTTTTAAGCAGATTGCGGCAGGCTTGGGCGTACATTGAAATGGCGGTTAGAGGCTGGTTGAGTTCGTGGGCTATATTGGCCGACATCTCACTGGCAATATGAAGGCGGTCGAGATGCGCAAGATGGTCACGGGCCTGCAGGACTTCTTCTTGGCTTTGGCGCAAACTGTCTTCAGTGATTTTACGTTCTCTGATATCACGCATAATGCCAGTAAAGCTGCGCACTCCGGCGATAACTATTTCGGCAATGGTCAACTCAATAAGCACAGAGCGGCCATTTCTGTGCCGCGCCTTGAGCTCTTTGTTAAAACCCGCTCCATTGTTGCCTGCTTTTAGGTATTCGCCAATACTATTTTTGCCGTCAACACTCTCCGAGTCAGGTAGCAAAACCCAAATATTACGGCCGACTAGCTCGCTCTCATGGTAGCCAAAAATCTTTTCTGTTGTTTTGTTGATATGGGTAACTATGCCACCGCTATTAATACTGATGATTGCTTCAATCGCATTATCCAAAATTGCTTGATTTCGTGCCGCAGATTGGAGGAGTGAATTTTTTTCTTGCAACGCATTGTCACGAACTTTAATGCCAGTAGTGATTGAGCCAATATAGTTACCACTGGGACCACGGCGCGCTTCGCTGTGCCAAGAAAAGATAAAGAGCTCATTTTTCTTTGAAATTATAGGGTACACATAATATTCTGACTGATCCTGGTCCTGATCAATCAGACGGTCAAAAATAGTTGTGGTTTTCTGTTGCCAAGAGCTTGGTAGGCACCTTGAAACCCAGTTGATCCCTAAAAGCTCGGCCAATGGATAGCCCAGCAGTGTGCAGGCATCGTGACTCAGATGTTCGATATTGCCAGCGGCATCTAGCATCAGTGCGACAGGTTTCGGCAGCTCGAGATAGCCCATCATGATATCTGTGGTGTCATACATAACGACAATACCTGTGCGAGTAATATTTCCCAGCTGATTTCGAGGAGGTAAAAAATGGCAGTGATCAGCAGGCTGTTGTGTGGCTATTCTTATAAGTGTTATTGGGCGAGAACTAAGCCTAGCTGGATAAACATATAGACGACCCTTGATTTGATAGCCAGAGTTGAAAAAGTCTTTCTGTCCCTTTCTTGACGACCGTTCAATACCTCTTAGAAAGACCAATTTTATTGCTGCGTAACAACTAAGAGCCACTGTCTGATCATGGAATTTAAGGCAGAGTTAAAGCTCGCGCTTCAAGAGCCCTTTGATGTCCTTTTACTGGCAACCGACTCTATACCTGACTTCTGTAAGGACTACTCTGTAGTAAATCGCTATTTGGTTATTAATTCCATTTTCTGAATGAAATCATTATCGCCATGCTAAAGGGCTTGGGTTTTTCATTAAAAGCGCAATTTTTATTCGCATAAGCGCTGCTAACATATAATTTTTAAACCCTGAATATTTAGCCCTCTGTAACTGGAGCAATGGAATGTCGATTTTTTCTCACAGTGAATTTGATGATCACCAACAGGTTGCCTTTTTTAACGATAGCGCATCGGGGCTCAAGGCCATTATTGCTGTGCACAATACTAACCTTGGTCCAGCTCTAGGCGGCTGTCGCATGTGGCCCTATGCCTCAGATGACGAAGCTCTCACTGATGTGTTGCGGCTGTCTCGGGGCATGACGTATAAGTCGGCCCTCGCTAATTTGCATCTGGGGGGTGGCAAAGCAGTCATTATTGGCGATCCAGCGCAGGATAAAACCGACGCACTTCTGCATGCCATGGGGGATTTTATTCAGGGACTTGGTGGCCGCTATATTACCGCTGAAGACTCCGGCACGTCGGTTGCTGATATGCTCAAGATCGGTGATAAAACCAGTTTTGTCAGCGGCATAGACAAAGTCTCCGCCCATGGAGGCGATCCATCCCCGAGTACCGCCTATGGTGTCTTTGTTAGCCTTCGCGAAGCGGTTTATCACAAGCTCGGACGGACTGATTTAAAAGGTGTAAAAGTCGCTATTCAAGGGCTTGGTAATGTGGGTTATCGTCTTGCCGAGCAGTTGCGTGATGCGGGCGCAGAGCTCTTTGTCACTGATATTATCCAGGCCAACGTGGATCGTGCTGTGCGAGAGCTAAAAGCGACTGCTGTCAAGGGCGATAAGATTTTTTCATTGGATGTGGATGTCTTTGCCCCCTGTGCTCTGGGTGCGGCTATCAATGATCAGACTATAGGTCAGCTCAGGGCCTCTATTGTCGCTGGCGCCGCAAACAATCAGCTGGCCACTGGTGACCACGGCTATCAACTGCATCAGCGCGGCATCCTTTACGCACCGGACTATGTAGTGAATGCTGGCGGGATTGTTGATGTCTACTATCAGCGAAAGATGCTTGAGCAGAACTATGGTCTGGATAATTATGCCAAAGATTTGGCTTCCAAAGTGGAGGGGATTGGCACGACCCTGCGAGAAATATTTGTCCGCAGTGACGCCGAGAATATACCCACATTTGTGATCGCTGATCGGGTTGCGGAGGAGCGCTTTAGCAAGGCTGAAAAGATCTATTTGCCGGATCCGGTATCTGCATAATGGCCTTAGTGTTTTAGGCAGTGAGACCTTAAGGTTTCGGCCTAGAGCAAATGTCCCAATGGCAATTCAGTCTTGTAGCATATAGGTTTTAGGGAGAAGCTACTTTTAACATGGTCCACACCGCTGACCTGAGTTAACTGATCGAGAAACTCTTGGTAGGCAAACAGGTCCGGTGTGACCACTCGAATCAGATAGTCGAAGTCGCCTGTCATCAGATAGCACTCCATAACCTGAGGCCACTCGAGGACTCGCTGAGCAAAATGGTCCAAGTCTTTTTTTACCTGATGGTGCATAGTCACCTGAACAAATACGGTAACCGGCAACCCTGCTTTTCGCGGGTCAATCAGGGTTACGCGTCGAGAGATATACCCGAGAGACTCCAAATTCTTAACCCGTCTTGAACAGGGTGAGGGAGACAAAAATACTTTTTCAGAGAGTTCCAGATTAGAAATACTGGCATCTGATTGCAGAATGTCCAGTATCTTCCAGTCTATATTATCCAGCTTATATTCAGTCATAGAATGTCCGCTCATTAGTCGTTTGATGATGGTTTTTTATTTGAACCTGAGCGCTTTGCCGAGCGAATTATCAAAATCAAATAATGCCATAGCTTTGAAACTGTTTGGTACGTTTTATTAGTGTAGATAAATAACCGCAATAAATCCCTAATTTGGCCAGCCTTCTCGCAATTTAATATCTTTATACGACGCGTCAAACCAATACTTTGGCAGGATTCTCTAGCATCCCTCATGCTAATTTTGCAGCTATAAATAAGACTTAAAAGACCCATTTTTCAGGCGCAGATATCAGCTCAAGATTATTGCTTGAGAGCGCAATTGCAAGAGGTGTTATATGGCAGTAAAAAAGTCCCCACGGAAGGCACAGCCTGAGCTCGGTAAACAGCCTGAGCTTGGTAAACAGCCTGAGCGCAATAAACAGCCTGAGCTCGGTAAACAGCCAGAACCCGAGCTAATTACCACACCGGTGTTTTTGGACACATCATCCTTAGTTATCCCAACCCTGAGCCAGCTTCAGGCTGATGGCGAGCTAAAGCTCGGCGCCTCAGTCGCAGCAATGTCAGCGGAGCTGGCAACTAAAATCTATACCGATATGGTCTACACCCGCCTGCTAGACGAGCGCATGGTTGGCGCTCAGCGTCAGGGGCGCCTGAGTTTTTACCTCACCTGTGCTGGCGAAGAGGCTTCAGTTGCCGGGACCATCGCTGCATTTAAGTCCGATGATATGGTTATGGCTCAGTACCGCGAACAGTTAGCTCTGCGCTACCGTGGCTTCACCACTGAGCAGTTTATGAACCAACTATTTAGCAATGTCGAGGATCTGGGTAAAGGTCGCCAGATGCCGGTTCACTATGGCTGTCGCGATTTACATTTTATGACCATCAGCTCACCGCTGGCGACGCAGATTCCGCAGGCAGCTGGCTATGCCTACGGTCAAAAGCTAGCGGGTAATAACGCTTGCACACTTTGTTATTTCGGTGAGGGTGCGGCCTCAGAAGGGGACTTCCACGCCGGCCTAAATATGGCTGCAGTATTGAAATGTCCAGTGGTATTTGTGGCGCGCAACAATGGCTATGCGATCTCTACGCCTGCCTCGGAGCAATTTGCTGGCGATGGCATCGCGTCTCGCGGTGTCGGGTACGGGATAAAAACTATCCGCGTCGATGGCAACGATATTCTTGCCGTCTATAGCGCTGCAGTAGAGGCGCGCAAAATTGCCGTCGAACAACAGCAGCCGGTATTAATTGAAACCATGAGTTACCGCCTTGGGGCTCACTCTACCTCAGATGATCCCAGTGGCTACCGCAGTCGCGAAGAAGAGCAGCAGTGGCGTGAAAATGACCCGATTAGTCGCATGAAAAATTGGTTGGTAAAACAGAATTGGTGGGATGAAGACCGAGAAGAGGCTCTGCAGGCAGAGTTTAGGCAAGAAATTTTGGCACAGGTTAAGCTCGCCGAGAAACGTCCCAAACCAGCCCTGAGCGAATTGATCACTAATGTCTATCAAACCCCACCAGCACATTTGCTCGAACAGTTAGAGGCTCTGGAAAAGCATATTGCAACATATCCTGATGACTATCCCAACTTAGCATCTGCCGGTAAACAGTCCCAGGAGGTCTTGAAATGAATACGTTAGTCAAAAGCCCAGGCAGTGCCAATAGCAATGTCTCTGGTGTAGACAATCCAGATATGACCACAAACAAAATGAATTTGCTCCAGGCCGTAAATAGTGCCTTGGATACAGCCATGAAGGCTAACCCAAGAGTGGTCTGTCTGGGGGAAGATATTGGCCAATTCGGTGGCGTCTTCAGAGCCACCAGTAACCTCAAAGAAAAATACGGTGCACTGCGCTGCTTTAATACCCCTCTTACGGAACAGGGCATAGCCGGATTTGCTATAGGTCTCGCAGCACAGGGTTCGGTGGCGGTGGCCGAGATCCAGTTTGCCGATTATATCTTTCCTGCATTTGATCAGATTGTTAATGAAGCAGCTAAGTTTCGCTATCGCAGCGGCGATCAGTTCGACTGCGGCGGGCTGACCATTCGCGCGCCCTATGGCGGTGGTATCGACGGTGGCCTCTATCACTCGCAGTCGCCGGAAGCCTACTTTTGTCATACTCCGGGTTTGAAAGTGGTGATGCCAAGCAACCCCTACCAAGCCAAGGGGCTTTTACTCGCGGCGATTCGCGACCCAGACCCGGTGATCTTCTTTGAACCCAAAGCGATTTATCGCGCCTCCACTGGGGAAGTACCAGAGCAAGATTATGAGCTTCCCTTAGGCGTAGCTGAGATAGTACAGAAGGGCACAGATATCACGTTAGTGGGCTGGGGTGCTCAGATGATCCAACTCAATAAGGCTGCAGAGCTAGTGGCCAAGGAGGGCGTTTCTTGCGAGGTGATTGATCTATGTACCCTATTGCCCTGGGATCGCGAGACCGTTGCTGACTCGGTACGCAGAACTGGACGCCTAGTGATTAGTCATGAGGCACCTCTGACCGGCGGCTTTGCTGGAGAGATCGCCGCCACTATTCAGGAGCAGTGTTTCCTCAGTCTTGAAGCCCCTATTGCTCGAGTGACAGGCTTGGACACACCTTTCCCGCTGGCTCATGAAAAACTTTATCTAGCGGATTATTTAAAAATTGTTGAAGCGATCAAAACGACAGTTGGCTATTAATTCAATAGTTTAATAGCTGAATAGTTGAGACTCAGGAGCAAATAATGAATAAAGAATTTATCTTGCCGGATATTGGCGAAGGCATTGTCGAATGCGAAGTGATTGAGTGGAAGGTCAAGGAGGGCGACATTATTGAGGAGGATCAGATTGTTGTGGATGTCAGCACCGACAAAGCCATTGTTGAGATCCCGTCCATGTACAACGGGCGCGTTACCAAACTGCATCATGCGGAAGGTGACATAGCCAAAGTCCACTCGCCACTGTTTGCCATTGAGATCGAAGCTGATCAAGAAGCCTCTGGAGTAGAGCCTCAGCTTTCTGTTGAAGAGCCTCAGCCCTCTATTAAAGAGCCTCAGCTGTCGATTAAAGAGTCCCAGCGTCCTGCCGAAGAACCCCAAACCTATGCCGTCGAACAGGCTACACGTAGCAGTGAAAAAGTACTAACCACACCGGCAGTGCGCAAAATGGCCCGTGAGCATCAGCTTGATCTGGGTACCATCGCTGGCACGGGCAGGCAGGGCCGAGTATTAAAAGAAGATGTCCTGAGTTTTTTGGCTGGCGACAACGCTGCACAGGACTCTCGTCAAACATTAACGCCAACTGCGTCGGCCAATCCAACCTTGATACCTGGGGTAGTTGCTGATGACCGCGTTGAAGTGATTAGAGGCGTGCGCAAAATTATGGCCCAGCGCATGGCCGAGTCGGTGGCGACCATCCCGCACTTTACCTTTGTCGAGGAACTGGATGTGACCGAACTGATGCTGCTGCGCAGAAATCTCAATGAACAGCATGGCAGTGACGAGCTTAAGATCACCTTAATGCCACTGTTTATCAAAGCGTTGTCCATGGCTTTAAAACAGTTCCCGCTAGTCAATAGCCGCGCCAACAACGATTTTACCGAGCTCACCTATCTAGCCAACCATAATATTGGTATGGCGGTGGACGGTGCCAGCGGACTATTGGTTCCCAATATCAAAGCAGTTGAGCAGCGCAGTATTATCGATATAGCCACTCAGGTTATGAGCTTAACTGCAGCGGCCCGCAGCGGTAAAATTAATCCCGCAGATCTCAAGGGCGGCAGCATTACGATTTCGAATATTGGCGCCATTGGTGGCACCGTTGCCACGCCGATTATCAACAAGCCGGAAGTAGCGATTGTGGCTCTGGGTAAGATTCAACGCTTGCCGCGATTCGATGATCAGGGCAATGTTGTAGCGCGCAATATTATGACGATCAGCTGGTCTGGAGACCATCGGGTTATAGACGGCGGTACTATTGCGCGGTTTAACAATTGCTGGAAAGGCTATCTTGAGCAGCCAGCTACAATGCTTGCGGCAATGGTGTAACGTTCAATAACGGGTAAAAAAATAGATAGCGGTTAACTACAGATAGTCAAATTAATGGCTATCTAAAGGGGAGTACAACGCCTTTGAGTCTGCAAGAGACCAAGGACTTACATCATTTTTATATTAATGAAGAGCAGTCTTTTTATCTGCTTAGCCATAAAGACGCGCGCAAATTAAAGGACTGGTTGAGGCTCTGTGAGTCTCAGCTCAAGCGCCTCGGCTACAGCAATATTGAATTGATTGGCAATGGTGCCTATGGCTTTGTCTTTGCCGGAACTAGCACCGCCAGTGACGCCAATTCTCCCCAGTATGTGTTTAAGTTTTCTCGTATTACCTTGCCGCAACATATCAAAGATCGCCTGGAAGAGGAGGGCTTTATGCTCAGCCTTATTGAACATCAGGGTATCCCAGAGTTTATTGCCTTTCAGAATATGCGCGGTCAATCAATTTTGATGATGTCCCGAGCGCCGGGAATTAATCTACAGGACTATGCGCGAAAGGTAGGCCGGCTAGAACCTCGGCTAATACTTAAAATTGCAGCGCAGATGGCGGATATTTTACTGCGCTTGCGCAACAACCCCGGCAAGTCGAGCATAGTCCACGGCGATATTAAACCCTCTAATATTATGTTCGATGAACAGACAGAGACGGTTTCATTAATTGACTGGGGTGCCGCTGTAATCGCCCAGTACGACGAGCAGGGTGAGCGCGCCGATGGCGTAGGTCTGGATGCGATGAATGCCGAGTTTCAACAGACCAATGCCAAATTGGGCGATATTTATTTTATTGGTGACGAACAGCTGCAGGGAGCCTGTTCTTCGCCACGCTTTGATGAACAGGGTCTAGCGGGAACGCTCTATGCACTGGCCTCAGGGCAGGGCAGCCGTTTTGGCAGTGGGGTGATTAGGCCCCAATCGCTGGACCTACCAATTGAATTCGCTCGCACGTTGGCGGGCATGCTCGACAGTGACCTCGCCACTCAGTATGAGGCTGGGGACTATTTTTTCGCCAATATGCGCTATATGAAACATATTGTCAGTCGCACTCGCGCAGCAACGGAGGCTGCAATCTCAGCATTACCGCTTATTCCTGTTGCTCTGGTGGCCTCCAATCTCTCTTCTACTGCGACACTTGAGACTGTGGTCTACAGCTCTAGAAAGGGGTTCTTGCGTCAGCAAATTGGCGCAGAGGCGTTTTTTGCCCAGCCTAATTACAGCAAGCATCCTCTGGCGGGTGATCTCGGCGGCTATCGCGATGATCGCAACTATCTCTCGGGCATGGGGGATACTGAAAAAGCCTTTGTTGTTGCCGTTACCCACCTGGGTCGCTATCCGCTGGTCGGTGGATTGGCAGTGAAATGGGATGACGGCGGTATCTATATTGATTCCAGTCTCAATCTCTACGAGCGACAACTAGAGCCGGCACTCACTGCGGCGATCAATAATGTGGTGCATCTGGGTCGGGCGATCAGTCGAAAAGGGGTGTTTAAAAGCTGTATGTTCGATGCCCGCAAAACCCTGCATATCAGCCGTAAAAATCTTGGCCAGCCGTTTGTGGCAGATGCGGCTCTCAAAATAGCCTTTGATCTTGTCGAGGGAGTATCGGTTGCCAGGGCTGGCGAAAGCAACGGCGGTGCCGATGACACCCGCTTACACTCCTATTTTGAAGATGGCAGTGATCCAGATGAAATGCTGCACTTACCAGAATCGATTATGCAGGTGTTATCTCGGATGAATCAGATTCATCACACTGGCTGTATAATTTTTGAAGCTGTGGAACAGGACCTTAAAATCCACAACTATCTGACCCTTTTAGATGGATCCAAGGAGTCGGAATTTCGCGACTGTCTAGATAGCCTTCTCACCGAGTTACCCGCTATTGATGGGCTCGGTGTATCTGGGTTTATGAAACTGCCCTATAAAAACACCAAATTTTTTAACCAGCTTGAACAACAGCCAGATTTTCCCAGTCAGAAAAACTAAGCTCTGCCACTAACGTCCAAATCCCAAATTCTAAAGACGGAGCTAATTAACCTCATGTTTGCTACTCTGCTTGGCAATTATATTGAGAATCGTTTGGGGTGGGTTTGATGGGTACGAGAAAATCCTGGCAGCGGCTGATCTGGCAAGATCCTTTTCTTCTTGAACAGCAGTTATCGGACGAACAGCGAATGGTCCGTGATTCGACCCGCCAATATGCCCAAGAGCATTTGCAACCAAAGGTACGAGCCGCATTCCAACAAGAAACCAGCGATCCGGGTACCTTTCGTCAGATGGGTGAGATGGGTCTGCTCGGCTTAACCATTGAGGGGTATGGATGCGCGGGGATGGACTACATCAGCTATGGTCTGGTGGCGCGAGAAATTGAGCGGGTCGACTCCGGTTATCGCTCTATGATGAGTGTGCAGTCTTCTCTGGTAATGTATCCAATCTATGCCTTCGGCAGTGAATCTCAACGTGAAAAGTATTTGCCGAAGCTGGCAAGCGGTGAATTTATCGGTAGTTTTGGGCTAACTGAACCAGACTATGGTTCGGATCCCGGCGGTATGGTCAGCCGAGCCCGGAGCACTGATGGCGGCTATCTGTTGAATGGGACCAAGACTTGGATCTCCAACAGCCCCTTTGCCGATGTATTTGTCGTTTGGGCGAAAACCGATGATGAGCAGATTCGTGGCTTTATTCTTGAGAAGGGTATGCCCGGATTGAGCGCACCTAAGATTGAGGGCAAGCTTTCGCTACGTGTGTCGACCACTGGCCAAATTGTAATGCAGGATGTGTTTGTTGCTGAAGAGCAGTTGCTGCCCAATGTAAAAGGATTAAAAGGGCCGTTTAGCTGTCTCAATAATGCCCGTTACGGTATTGCCTGGGGTTCACTGGGCGCTGCCGAAGCCTGCTGGCATGCAGCGCGAACCTACACTATGGAACGCAAGCAATTCAATCGACCGCTGGCAGCGACCCAGTTGATTCAGCTTAAGCTGGCTGATATGCAAACTGATATCAGCCTTGGCCTTCAGGGTTGTCTGCGTGCCGGACAGTTGATGGATGACAGCAATATATCTCCGGAACTAATCTCATTAATTAAGCGTAACTCCTGCAGCAAGGCTCTGAATATAGCCCGCAAGGCACGAGATATGCTCGGTGGCAATGGCATCTCGGATGAATACCCAGTGATGCGCCATATGATGAATCTAGAGACTGTGAATACCTATGAGGGCACCGAGGATATTCACGGCTTGATACTGGGCCGGGGACAGACGGGGATAGCGGCATTTTGATTGAATTTTTGGTGGGCTTTTAGACCTTAGCTACCATTGATAAACAATAATAAAAAAGAGAGCGTTATATGAAGGGCAAAAAAGCGATACAAGTCAGTCAGATAGTGGTGGGGTTGCAGATGCTTTTTGTTGCCGCGTTTATCCTTGTGGCGCTGTTTTATTATTCGTTCTTTAGCTCGGCTTCTAATTCGGCTTCTAATTCGACTTCTAACGCGTCTTTTAACGAAGTAGAACAATACGATGTGGTGATTGCCAATGGTCGTGTTATAGATCCAGAAACCCATCTCGATGCCCGCAAACATATAGGTATTCGCGACGGCACTATAGTCGCTATCTCTGAACAACCATTAAAGAGTGAAATCACTATAGATGCGACTGACCTAGTGGTTGCCCCCGGTTTTATCGATGTTCACAGCCACAGCCCCACGATTCTCGGCCAGCACTTTAATGTTTTGGATGGCGTCACCACACAGCTGGATCTCGAGGCTGGATCCTATCCTGTGAGTTTTTACGGTGAACATCTTCGCGCCGGTGCGGCGATTAATTATGGTTCCTCAGTGGGTCATTTTGCCGTGCGCATCAAAGTCCTCGAAGGCATAGACCAGCCTTATATTTTTGCTGGCGACAAGACCGTTGTAATGGGCAGCCCGGCCTGGATGCAAGAGGCGACTCCAGAACAAATTGAACAGATGCGCCTGCTGCTGCATAAGGGGCTGGATGAGGGCGGTCTGGGCATAGGCGTGCTCTTGGACTATATGACCGAAGCTGTTTCAGATGCCGAACTGGCAATGTTATTCGATGTGGCTGGCGCCCGAGAAGTGCCAATCTATGTCCATGTGCGCCGCGGTTATACCGGCGATCCGGCGGGCCTTATCGAAGTCATCGAGCTGGCCAAGAGTACCCAGGCGGCACTATTTGTCTGTCATATTAGCCACAATGCCATGGGCCGTATTGGCGACTGGCTGACCATGATCGACGAGGCTAATCAGGCCGGTGCCAATATCACCACCGAGACATTATCCTACGCCGCTGGCGGCACCAGTATTGGCGCTGATGTTTTTCGACGTCGTGACTGGCAGGCGATTTTTGATATCAGCTATGAAGATGTGCAGTGGGTCGCTACTGGTGAATGGCTGACTAAAGAGAGCTGGGAGAAATATTCCCAGGAGCAGCCCGCCGGCGCGGTCAATCATCATTATGTAAAAGAACAGTGGGTCGAGACTGCACTGCAGTGGCCGCGGATGATGGTCTCCACAGATGCACTGCCAGCAGTGGATACGCGTATTCCAACCAACCCCAATATAGCCGGTACTTTTGCGCGGCTGTTGGGACATTATGTGCGCGATCAAAACGTTATCGGTCTCCATGAAGCACTGGCCAAGGTAAGTCTTTATCAGGCTCAGTGGATGGAGCAGGCCGCACCGCTGTTTAAGCGCAAAGGTCGCATTCAAATGGGTGCCGATGCGGATATTGTTATCTTCGATGCAAAAACAATTTCTGCCAATGCTGACTACGGCGACCCCTATCAGCCGTCCACCGGTATTGAGCATGTCTTAGTTGCGGGCCAGCAGGTCGTGAAAAATGGCGTCCATCTAGAGCAGGTTTACGCGGGCAAAAAATTACTCAATAACTAAACTCCTTTATCGCTGCGCAGATGTTTTGCATCGTGGAAGAATGATGTAGGCTACTTGGCGAGTTTAATTGGCCAACTTGCTGCACACCTAGGCCTACCAATCCGAAAGCAATAACAATAACAATAACGAGAGCAATAATATGTCTGACCGAATTCCCAGAGACAGTGATAATGATTACAGTGAAGTGATGGCCAAAACCCGTCGCGATTTTGCCGCGGACAAAACCTCCTCCAAATTGGACCATATTGGTCACTACTCAGTTGATCCAGCCACTACTGCTGGCAATATCGAAAACTTTATCGGTGTTGCCCAGGTGCCTCTGGGCCTGATTGGACCGCTGCGGGTAAACGGTGAGCACGCCTCTGGTGACTTCTATGTGCCTATGGCCACCAGTGAAGGCACCTTGATTGCCAGCTATAACAGGGGTGCGCGATTGTTGCGTGACTCCGGTGGGGTAAAGGTCACTGTTGTCGATGACGCCATGCAGCGCGCACCAGTGTTTGTTTTTAATGACGCCCGAGAGGCCCGTGATTTTGGTCTCTGGGTTGAGCAGAACGTCGAGGAGATTGCCGCCCAAGCCGAGACTACAACCTCATCTGGAAAGCTGCGCAACATCGAGCAATACGCCGCAGCGCGTATGCGCTATCTGCGTTTTAACTTTACCACCGGCGATGCTGCGGGCCAAAATATGGTTGGCAAGGCAACTTTTATCGCCTGTGAATGGATTATGAAAACCTATCCTGGCATCCAGCGTTATATGCTTTCTGGTGCTATGGACACGGATAAAAAGCATTCTCAAATCAATACATTACACAGTCGTGGCAAACGCGTTGTTGCAGAAGTACTGATTCCCGGTGAGCTGTTAGAGAAGACTATGGGAGTCACGGCAGAGGTATTGTTTAAGGCGCGACAGATCAATCAGGTGGGCAGCTTTATGGCAGGTTCGTCTAGTACCGGAGCTCATGCTGCCAATGGTATAGCTGCGGTGTTTATCGCCACAGGTCAGGACGCCGCCAATGTGGCCGAGTCCTCCTCATCAATTATTTTTGCGGATGTTGATAAAGCCGGAAATTATTATTTATCCATTACTCTACCCTCATTGATTGTCGCCACCTATGGCGGCGGAACCGGTCTGCCAACTCAGCAAGAATGCCTCGATATGCTCGGCTGTAATGGCGCCGGAAAAGTGCACAAGCTGGCTGAGATTATTGGTGCCACGGTACTTGCAGGAGAAGTCTCTCTAATGAGTGCGGTGCTCGCAGGTGATTGGGTTACCAGTCACGATGCTCTGGGGCGTAATCGTTAATGGCAGCTTAAATAGGGTCTTGCCTAAGCTGTTTTCCCCTAGCTGTCATTGCTCTGTCGGGATGACAGAGTGGTATTAGGTTGAATTTTGTCATCCTGAGCGAAGTCGAAGGATCTCCTGCAGACTAGTTGAGATACCTCGTTACTTTGTTCTATCGGGGTGACTGTGTTTGTGATGAGAAACTAACTGGCTGGTTACAAAGCTATCCCGCCGCAGATTAAGCCGGCGGGATATTGATACTACTTCGAATACCGGCTTTTCCAGCATAGTAGCCTAAGATGCAATAGCTATAGCGTCAGCGCTCTCACTATAAAACTGCTCTTCAAGCCTATCCCCTTCAGCAAGCAAATATTCAAAGGACGACAATGAAGCTTTCGATCCTTCACCCATAGAAATAATAATTTGCTTGTAGGGCACAGTGGTCACATCGCCACAGGCATAAATACCGGCTTCCGATGTTTGGCATTTCTCGTTAATCACAATCTCACCAAAGCGGGTTTTCTCAACCAGGTCACCTAAAAAGCCACTGTTGGGTATCAGGCCAATCTGCACAAAAATGCCATCCAACTTAAGGCTGTGTTCGGTATCCGTAGCGCGATCAATATATTCAATCGCTGAGACCTTACCATTGGTGGCACTGATCTCTTTGGTGGCAACATTTTTATGAATGGTAATGTTGGGTTTGGCTACGGCTTTATCAATCAGTATTTGGTCGGCTTTAAGGTCCGGCATAAATTCAAACACATTGACCGATTTAACCATGCCAGCCAAGTCCAATGCAGCTTCGATTCCTGAGTTGCCGCCACCAATTACCGCCACGTCTTTGCCTTTAAAGAAAGGGCCGTCACAGTGAGGGCAGTAGGCTACGCCATTGCCGACATTCTCTTTCTCACCAGGTACGCCGAGCTCACGCCAGTTGGCACCAGTGGCAATAATCACTGTTTTAGTGAAGATTTTTTCACCGGAAGAGAGCGTGACTGATTTGATATCGCCGCCCTCAACCTTGGTGACTTTAAGATATTCCTTAAAGGTAATCTCATACTCATTCATATGTGACTGCAGGGCGCCGGATAATTCTGGTCCGGTGGTTTTGGACACTGAGATAAAGTTCTCAATACCCATGGTATCTTTTAGCTGGCCACCAATACGGTCGGCGATCAATGTCACTTTTAAGCCTTTACGAGCGCTGTAAATCGCCGCACTAGCACCTGCAGGGCCGCCGCCAATAATAGTGACATCTTGCAGGGGCAGGGCTGGCTGGTCGCTGCTGTCCTGAGCCGCTGATGGCGCTCGCTGTATCAGCTTGTCGATAAGCTGTGCTGTATCTACTTTGCCGTTGGCGAACAGCTCTCCATTCAAATAGACACTGGGGACGCCTTGAATATCTCGTTCTTTGATCAGCGCTTGGTAATGACCTCCATCGATCATCTCGGTGCTGATATTAGGGTTCAGCAGAGCAAATTGATTTAGCGACTGCACAACATCTGGACAGTTGTGGCAGCTGAGACTAATAAACACTTCAAAGTGCAAATTTTCCTCGACGCCAGCAATAATATTTTTAACGCTGTCATCGAGCTTTAATGGGGTGCCAGAGGCATGCAATATGGCCAGTATCAACGAGTTGAACTCATGGCCGCTGGGTATTCCTGAAAAACGAATTCCGGTATCTACACCATCAGCTTGCATCAGAAAGCTGATTGGACTGCGCAATAGGCCATCCATATCGCGTTCTTCAAGTTGAATATGCTCACTCTGCTTTGAGATATCCGTTAAAAATGCCACTAGTTCAGCGCGTTTGCTGTGCTCACCCGTTTGCAACACAAAGGTCACAGCTTTTTGCATATTCGCGGTGTAGCCGGCAACGGCTTTTAATATCTCGTTGGTTAACATGGTTGTGTTCCTCTGGGTAAAAATGCGGGTGGCAATTAATTCAGGTAGCGATCAATTCGGGTAGCAATCAATCCGCGAGCAATTAACACCCATAATAATTGAGGTCAAAAATGGGGCCTTGATTTAGTCTCAAGGCCCCACTTACTTGCCATTTGAACTGCTAATGGACTTGTACAGTAAAACGCTCTTGCAACTGCTTAACTAAGCTAATAGCTTAGATCTTGCCAACCAGATCTAAAGATGGCGCCAGTGTGGCTTCGCCTTCTTTCCATGCAGCTGGGCATACTTCACCTGGGTGAGCTGCAACATACTGTGCGGCTTTAACTTTGCGCAGCAGGTCTTCCGCGTCACGGCCAATACCCTCAGCAGTGATTTCCATTGCCTGGATAATGCCGTCTGGATCAACAACAAAGGTACCGCGATCAGCAAGGCCTTGACCTTCACGCATAACGTCAAAGTTGCGGCAAATCTCACCAGTTGGATCGCCAATCATGGTGTATTGGATTTTGCCTATAGTCTCTGAAGAGTCGTGCCATGCTTTGTGCGTGAAGTGAGTATCAGTAGATACTGAGTACACTTCGACACCGCGTGACTGCAATTCCGCATAGTGATCAGCAACATCGCCAAGCTCAGTTGGACAGACGAAGGTAAAGTCGGCTGGGTAAAAGAAGAATATTGACCACTTGCCGGCAATATCTTTTTCTGACACTTCAATAAATTCGCCTGCTTTAAAAGCAGATGCATTGAAGGGTTTAACTTGGGTGTTAATAAGTGCCATGGTGGGCTCCTTGTTGAGGTTGGTGTTATTGAGTTGGTGGCTCGTAAGTCTTTTTCAAGTACGAATGTTTAAACTCTGTGTGAACTATAAGAGAATCCGCTTATTCGGTAAAGTTGATTGTTTGTATTGTTACGTTCTGTTTAATAGATTATATTGAGAGCAGAATAAAACAATCTCTAAAGCATGGTCTATTTGGGTGATATTTTCATGATCTCGACTAAACAACTTTCCTATGCCCTAGCAGTAGAGCGCACTTTACACTTCAAAAAAGCCGCTGCCGATTGCAATATTAGCCAGTCGGCACTGAGCACCGCACTGAGCGAGCTGGAGAGGCAGCTGGGCTTGCAGATATTTGAGCGCGATAATAAAAAAGTACTGGTGACACCGATCGGACGAGAAATACTCGATCGAGCACGCAGCATAATATCTCAGGTCAATGAGTTGCAGCAGTTGGCCGACAATCAGCAGTCGGCGCTGAGCTTTCCCATTACTGTTGGCGTGATCCCGACGATTGCACCCTACCTTCTACCGAAACTCTTCCCCTTGCTGAGCAAACTCTATCCCAGTGCACAGCTGACAATTGTCGAGGAGCAGTCCCATGTGTTGGTTGATATGGTCAAGCGAGGGGAGATCGATACTGCTGTGTTGGCAATGCCTTTTCCCTGTGAAGGCCTGCTTAGTTTAGAGTTTTGGCAGGAAGACTTTTACTGGATCGCTCTGAAAGGTGAAAAGCATACCAATCAAACCGAAATTACCAGCAATGAGTTGATTGATAGTCGCCTGATGCTGCTCAGTGAAGGCCACTGCCTAAAAGATCATATTCTCGCGGCCTGTAACTTTCCCGAGCAGACCGCTAATCATGGTTTTGGGGCCACTAGCCTGCATACTCTTGTACAGATGGTGTTGGGTAATTTGGGGACCACCCTGATTCCGGAAATGGCTCTGGAGCAACTCACTCGCCAGAGTGACCATCTCACGGCAGTGCACCTTAATGAGCCCAGCCCGCACCGCCGTCTATCATTTATTATCCGACCTAATTACACGCGCCTTGCCTGTGTTGAGGCATTGATTAAGGTATGTAAGCAAGCGCTTTAAACACTTTAAAGGTTACCTCGGATGCACTATGTGACTGGTACGCTAGGCCAATCGAGACCACTTGAAGGCAATTACCCGCTAATGCAATAGCTCAAAAGGTAGTAATTTTCCGGGTGGCTATTATCGATTTCGGCAGCACATTTATCGGCTAAACAATCACTGTAAAAGCTATTTCCGTAGTATAGATTAAGGTCCTTTGTTTTATTGGTTTGATAGGTTTCCTGCACTGTCTTGTATGTGTTCTCACCAACTTGTTTTTCTTTATTATCACCCTCCATTCATTCGAAATTGAATATAACGATTTGCCGAGCTATTGCCCAGTCCTTAAATGCTGTAATTGGGGTTATTGGAGAGGGATAAGATCCAATTTTACTTCCCCGCCGACTGTAAGCTCAGCACTCAATCAATAAGGTTAAGCCGTATCCAATTGAGGTTCCATTCAGGCCCAATAGCATTAATCCGCAGAGTGTGGGTGCCGGCAAGTAACTCGACTGTCTCAGACTGAGTTATCCAGTTCTGCCAGCCGCCGGTATTTGGCACCGCCTGTTGATCGATCTCTTCACCGTCCACTAGGGTTTTAAAACCACTACTGCCAACATTGCTGGCCATGCGATACTCGATTAGATAAGAGCCAGAACTCTGCACATCAATGCTGTACTCCAACCAATCACCTATATCGATATAGCCGACATTGACACCGCCGCCGGTGCCACCGCCGCTATCAGAGGAAACCTCCGTTCTGACGCCATTCATAGCGATATACTGCTCCGCTTCAATAGTGCCGGGAACCGAGAAAAGGATCTCCACCTCCCCGGTGCCACTGTCCGCGGTGTCGAGATCATCACCGAGGGTATCGCTGTCCTGATAGGTCAGGCCAAAGCCATAGGCAAACAGGGGATCGTAGTTGCTGTCATTGCGGTTGATAACTGTCTGCTCGGCGCGCTTGGGCCAAGAGAACGATAGCTTGCCCTTAAAGTCGTAATTAATCTCACCTGAGGCGGTTTTAAAGATAACCTCTGCCACACCGGCGCCCTCACTCCCGGGTAGCCAAGCTGCAACAAAAGCATTGGAGGCGTTGAGTTCTTTATTTACCCACAGTGGACGGCCCGTTAAAAAGATCGATACCACTGGGATATTTTGTCCGCGCAGAGATTCGAGCAAGGCCAGATCCGACTTGTTGCCAGCCTGATACTCAATGTTATTGAGATCACCCACTCCCTCAGCATAGGGCGACTCACCAAACACCACAATCGCAACATCGGGCCTGTTACTGCTTGAAAAACTGCCGTTGGCACTTAATCTTGTGGTGCCGCCAGCGGCATTAACCAGAGACTCAATGCCCGAGTAAATCGAAGTGGCTCCAGGGAAATCACTATTGGAATTGCCGGTTCCCTGCCAGCTCAATGTCCAGCCGCCGCTCTGCATGCCAATATTATTGGCGCCACTGCCGGCGACCAGAACATTGCTATTGGCCGCCAAGGGCAAAATACTGTCGCTATTTTTAAGTAGCACCAGGGACTCGCGCACTGCTTGACGAGCGATATCTCGGTGCGCCGTGGAGCCGATCAGTGAACTGTTATTGGCGTGTAAACGACTAGAGGGTTTAACCTTGTCTTGAAATCCGGCGCGCATTTTCACCCGCAGAATACGCGTGACTGCATCATCGATACGCGACATCGGGATAGTGCCATTTTGCACCTGAGCGATAGTGTTTTGAATAAAAGCCTGCCAGTCAGCGGGTACCATCATCATATCGACGCCAGCCATAATCGCCTGAGCGCACTGACCATCACTGCACCCGGGTACCTGGCCATGACCATTCCAGTCACCGATAACAAAGCCATCAAAGCCCATCTTTTGTTTTAGTACCTCGGTAAGCAGATATTCATCGCCGTGTAATTTTGAGCCATTCCAGCTGTTGTAGGAGGCCATGACCGTTTGTGCACCAGCAGCCAATGCTGACAGATAGCCCTGAGCATGGATATCTCGCAACTCTACTTCAGTCACCACCGTATTGCCTTGATCGATACCGTTCTGGGTGCCGCCATCGCCGATAAAATGCTTTGCCGTGGCAATAACATGGGCGGCGCCAAAGCGATCGCTGTCGTCACCCTGAAGACCGGAGACCACCTCACCGGCATAGGCCCTGACTATTTCTGGATCTTCGGAATAACTTTCATAGGTTCTACCCCAGCTGTCGTTGCGCACCACGGCTAGGGTTGGCGCAAACACCCAATCAATGCCGGTCACCGCTACTTCGAGAGCAGTGGTTTCGCCAATCTGGCGCATTAGGGGAGCATTATTCATCGCCCCAAGGCCAATATTGTGAGGGAAAATAGTCGCGCCAATAACATTGTTATGACCGTGAACTGCATCGGTACCCCAGATCGCCGGAATACCCACACCGCCATCACTAATATCTGTGCTGGCCTCGTAAAAACTGTCTGCAAGGGCAACCCAATCGGCAATGCTAGAGTTCTTGCCATTGGGCCAAGTACCGCCGCCATTGAGTACCGAGCCGAGATTGAAATCACGCACCTGAGCCGCGTTAACGTTGCTAATTTCCGCCTGAACCATCTGCCCGACTTTTTCAGCCGTGGTCATCTCGGCCAATAATAAGCTGACAAGGGTATCCACATTGTCGGTCACATCACTACTGATCTGGGGCCATGAGAAAGGCTCATTGTTAGTGACAACAGTAATAGAAACAATGGCTGTGGATTGATCGCCATCCCCATCGACAATGGTATAGCCAAAACTATCGTTACCGCTAAAGCCCGGGGTCGGGATGTAGGTTGCACTGCCACTCTCCGTGAGGGTCAAGGTGCCATTACTGGGCGCTGTATCAATGCTAAAGGTTATCGGACTATCTCCAAGACCTGAATCATTGGCCGCAAGGTTAGCGTTTAAAGTGGCATTTTGATCGGTATTAAAACTGTCAGCCACGGCTACCGGGATATTGTCCGCTGGGGGAGTGGGAGGTGTCACGGGAGGCGTCACTGGAGGAGTAACAGACGCCCCCGCTGAACTGCCGCCACCGCCGCAGGCACTTAGCGATAAGGCGATAAATAGCACTGCCACGCCGCGGCCAAATGTTTTTAAGCGAGTTATTGATTTATTGTTGTTATGTAATTGACTAGACCGCATTTGAAAACCCTTGAGAACAAGACCCTGATTTTGATCTATTACAGTCATTATTTACATAAGTTTGAGTTTGAAGGTATTCAGGAAGGGGTGAAAGCGAACTAGACCAGCTTTACTTAATTCTTTGGAATGGCTCATTAGCACTCTTTTAAAAAACCACTTTTTTAGTAGCCTAAGCCCCTGATCTATAGGTAATACAGCCCCTTGCTATGGGTTTTTTTTATGTCTCAATATTATTTTTTTTAGAGTGTCGCAAAACCATATTTTATGGTCGGCCAATTATATGCAGGATACCCAAATTGGGCACAAAATGCGGGCCTATTTGACGCGCAAACCGCGCCGATATTATTGAGTGTGAGCCATGATAGAGTTAAAAAAAAATACTGCAGCCCCTGAGTTTTTTTTCGGCACCCAAGTGCGTAAATCCCCATACTTTGACGCCACTATTCGCTGGGGTGCGAAAGGCTTTTCTGTTTACAACCATATGTATATTCCTCGGGATTTCGGTGATGCCGAACAGAATTTCTGGAATATGGTTAATGGTGCCACTCTAAGTGATGTAGCGGTTGAGCGACAGGTAGAGATTACCGGGCCAGACGCCGCTGTATTTACGCAGCTATTAACCCCGAGAAATCTGTCTGAATGTGCGGTTGGCCAGTGCAAATATGTGCTGTTAACCAATGACTCCGGCGGTATCCTAAATGACCCGGTGTTATTGCGCTTGGCAGAGAACCACTTTTGGTTGTCTCTGGCTGATAGTGATATTTTGTTGTGGGCGCGAGGTGTGGCGATTAACGCTGGTTTAGATGTAACCATCTGCGAACCGGATGTATCGCCTCTGCAGCTACAGGGCCCTCAGTCAGGGCATATTATGCGTCGTCTATTTGGTGAGCGCATCGATACTCTGCGCTACTACTGGCTGGAAGAATTTGAGCTCGAAGGAATTTCTCTTATTGTTTCGCGCACTGGCTGGTCCAGTGAGTTGGGCTATGAACTCTATCTGCGTGATGGGAGTCGTGGTGACGATCTGTGGGAGTTAATTATGGCCGCCGGCCAAGAATTTGGTCTTAAGCCTGGGCATACCTCATCAATTCGACGGATTGAAGCGGGCATGTTGTCCTACCATGCGGATATGGATGCAAACACTAATCCCTATGAACTCGGCTTGGGTCGATTGGTCGACCTGGACATGGATGCGGAGTTTATTGGCAAGGCGGCGCTAAAGAAAATCTACCAGCAGGGTGTCAGTCGCAAGCAGGTTGGTCTGCGTATTGATGGCGATCCGTTAACTGGGCCAAACAACGAATTCTGGCCCATAATGGTAGCTGGACAGCAGGTGGGAAAGGTCACTTCGGCAATCTATTCGTCGCGCCTTAAGGCCAATATTGCCTTGGCGATGGTGGCTGTAGAACACACTGAAATTGGCACTGAACTTGAGGTTATTACGCAAATGGAGACGCGTTCTAGTACAGTGGTAGAAAAACCTTTTTATGATCCAAAGAAAAAACTGGTTAGCGGCTAGCCCAATAATAAAAAAGCAGATAAAACATGGTTGAACGAAGCGATTTGTCGACAACGTCAGAGGTAGATGAGTATTCGGAAGAGTATCTTCTGCAGATTCTCACCGACGTAAAAACTATTGCTCTGGTGGGAGCCAGCCCCAAAGCTCATCGCGACAGCTATCTCTGCATGCAGGTCCTTTTAGAGCAGGGTTATACGGTTTTTCCAGTTAATCCTCGCGAAGCTGGCAACGAAATTCTTGGACAACACTGCTATGCTAGTCTCGATTGCATTCAGCAGCCGATTGATATGGTCGATATCTTTCGTTCCTCTGAGGCTGCATTGGAGGTCACTGAGGAGGCTATAGCTTTAGGTACCAAAGTTGTTTGGATGCAGCTGGAAATCATTAATCAGCAAGCTGCTAAATTGGCAGCAGCAGCTGGCATAAAAGTGGTGATGAATCGCTGCCCAAAAATAGAGTTACAAAAATCTTATTGGACTAGCAGGCTGGCTTAATTGTTAAAGACAGGTGTCGTTATGGGAAATCACAGTGACGGAATTTTACACAGCGAGTTGTTTGACAGCGGTATTCTGCGCCTAACTCTGAATGATCAAAAACGCCGCAATGCCTTGTCGGAGGATATGCTCGCTCGTTTAGTCGATGTGTTTTCCAGTGCCGCAACCAATGCTGAGGTTCGGGTAATTGTTTTAGCTGCTGAGGGCCCAGCTTTTAGTGCTGGTCATGATCTAAAGGAAATTACCGCTGCGCGATCTCACGAGGATGCGGGTAAAGCTTACTTTACAGAGCTACTTGATACCTGCGCCTCGGTGATGCAGTTAATTGTTAGCAATCCCAAGCCTGTGATTGCGGAAGTGACGGGAGTGGCTACCGCCGCAGGCTGTCAGTTAGTGGCTAGCTGTGATTTGGCGCTAGCTGCAGACTCTGCTCGGTTTGCTACGCCGGGGGTCAATATTGGTCTGTTCTGCTCAACCCCTATGGTGGCACTGTCGCGTAATGTAGCCAATAAGCATGCGATGGAAATGCTGCTAACGGGTGATATGGTAAGTGCCAGTAAAGCGGAGGAAATAGGCTTAATCAATCGTGCAGTAGCAGCTGAAAAACTTACGGCTGAGACGATGGCAATGGCAGCCAAGATCGCCAGCAAATCTGCCATGACCTTAGCTGTGGGCAAGCATGCCTTTTATAGACAGTCTGAAATGAGCTTACCTGATGCCTACAACTATAGCTCTCAGGTGATGGTCGATAATATGCTCAAGCATGATGCCGAAGAAGGAATTGGTGCTTTTGTGGAAAAGCGCACTCCACAATGGAAAGATCAGTAATCCCTATGAACGGTATTTATGATCGGCATCTAGATAAAAATCAGGCCAATTATCAGCCGCTCACACCGCTGACTCTTCTGGAGCGTGCGGCTACAGTCTTTCCCGATCATATCGCGATTATTCATGGCGATATGCAAATAACCTACGGCCAATTCTATTCACGCTGCCGCCGTTTGGCCTCGGCGCTCACCGAACAGGGTATAGGTTCTGGCGATACGGTATCGGTAATGCTGGCCAACACGCCTGCGATGCTTGAAGTGCACTATGCGGTGCCAATGTGTGGTGCGGTGCTCCATGCAATTAACACACGGCTGGATGCATCTGTAATTGCTTTTCAGCTCGACCATGGGGAGAGCAAGGTCTTGATTACTGACTTAGCGTTTAGCCAAACAGTTAAGTTTGCACTCAAACTGATAGCGGTTAAGCCTCTGGTTATAGATTATCTGGACCCAGTATTCCCCCAACAGGGTCAGTTGCTCGGTGATGATTATGAGGCAATGCTTGCGTCCGGTGACCCTGACTTCGACTGGTTGATGCCAGATGATGAGTGGGATGCCATAGCTCTCAACTACACCTCGGGCACCACCGGCGATCCCAAAGGGGTGGTTTATCATCATCGTGGTGCCTCCCTGTTGGCTCAGGGTAATGTGATTACTGCCTCTATTCCCAAACATGCGGTGTATCTGTGGACACTGCCAATGTTCCACTGCAATGGTTGGTGTTTTCCCTGGACTATGTCGGCGGTTACCGGAACTCATGTCTGTTTGCGTGAAGTACGTGCCGATGCCATCTGGGCCGCTATGATAGAACATAAGGTAACTCACCTCTGTGGCGCGCCGGTGGTTATGTCGACCATTTTAGGTGTAGAAAAAGAGCACCGACAGGCTCTGTCACAGGTAGTTGATTTCTTTACTGCCGCTGCGCCACCGCCAGAGGGAGTGCTTGCGGAGATGCGCGAGGCGGGCTTTAACGTGACCCATCTCTATGGTCTTACTGAGGTGTATGGCCCTGCAGTGGTCAATGACTGGAATCAGCAATGGGAAGCGCTGCCAGCCTCGCAGCAGGCCCGTGTCAAGGCGCGTCAGGGAGTGCGTTATCATGCCTTGGAAGGCCTAGATGTGGTTGATCCGCAAACCATGAAGCCAGTTCCTCGGGATGGCGAAACCCTCGGTGAGGTTATGTTTCGTGGTAATGTAGTGATGAAAGGTTACCTAAAAAATCAGCAGGCTACAGATGAAGCGTTTAAAGGTGGTTGGTTTCATTCCGGTGATCTTGGGGTTGTTCATCCAGATAATTATATTCAGCTCAAAGATCGCTCCAAGGATATTATTATCTCTGGCGGCGAGAATATCTCATCCATAGAAATTGAAGAAGTGTTGCACAAGCACGCCGCTGTAAGTTTCGCCGCGGTAGTTGCCATGCCGGATAAAAAGTGGGGAGAAACGCCCTGTGCTTTTATTGAGGTTATTGAAGGTGCACAACTCAGTAGCGAAGATTTAGATCGTTGGTGTCGACAACATATGGCCGGCTTTAAAGTTCCACGGCACTATGTTTTTGAATCCATTCTCAAGACCTCTACAGGCAAGGTGCAGAAATTTGCACTGCGTCAGCGCGCCGCAAAAATGGCGATCCAAGTCGACTAATATCCTTCTAAATAGTCATCTAATTACTGAGCCTATTAACAGGCCCGCATCATCGTTGCGCTTGAATTTTTGAAATTCTGCCGGCTGATATTTGTATTGGTTCTAATCTAGCTGGTAGGTCAACCAAATACGGGCCATGACGTTAATTCGCTAAATAAAAAATAATAGTCACCTTTTATCGCAAGGATAATTCATGCTAAAGCCAGATCTGTTAAGCGTATTTCTATTGTCACTTTTGTTGCTCGGTTGTGGTGGAGGGAGTGGTGGAGGCGGTGTTTCTGGGAATCAAATAACTGTCTCTGACCCTGTTGTTGAGGATGACAGCAGTAATAACTCTAGCCATGGCTCAGTCTCAGATCAGCCAAATATTCTATTGATTATTGCCGACGATCAGGGCATCGATGCCTCTGCACAATATGCTCTTAGCTCAGATCTGCCTGTGACCCCGACGCTTAATCAGCTAGCGTCTAACGGCATTGTTTTTGATAATGCCTGGGCGACACCGGCCTGTACCACAACGCGTAGCACGATGATTACTGGCCAGTATGGCATCAATTCTGGGGTGCTTGATGTGGGTGATAAATTGCCCGCTGATGCCGTGACTCTGCAACAGTTTCTCTCTAGCGATGAAAATACCGACAACTATCAATCTGCTGTGATTGGCAAGTGGCACCTGAGCGGCATACCAGCAGATACGAATCACCCTTCCAGTGTGGGTGTCGATTACTTTGCCGGTAATCTGCGCGGGGCAATTAGCGATTACGCGGAATGGGATCTCACCATTAATGGCGAGACCAGTGTATCGACTCAGTATCACAGCAGCGCCATAACTGACTTGGCGATTGACTGGATTGATGACCAGACTCAGCCGTGGTTTCTGTGGCTCGCCTATGTGGCACCCCACAGTCCTTTTCATCTGCCGCCTGCAGGGCTTCATACACAGACATTGGCTGGGACTGAGGCTGATATTGCGGCCAATCCACGAGCCTATTACCTTGCAGCCATTGAAGCTATGGACACAGAGATTGGCCGTTTGCTTTGGGCTATGACCGACGCCGAGTTAAGCAACACGATTATTCTCTATATTGGCGACAATGGAACTCCGGGGCGGGTGGTCGATCGCTCAGTCTATGGGAGTGGTAGCAAAGGCAGTTTGATGGAAGGTGGGCTGCGGGTGCCCATGGTGGTGTCAGGGGCCGGTGTGTCGCGACAGAATGTTCGTGAAAGCGCGCTGATTAATAGCAGTGATTTTTTCGCCACCATCGCCAATTTGGCCGGTAGTAGTGTCACTGCGGTAGAAGATAGTCAAAGCTTTAAAGGCTTGCTGAGTAATGCAGGTAGTGCTCAACGAGACTATGTCTACAGTGATTTTGAAGGTGACTCGGTGTCTGGCTGGGCAGTCCGCGGCCGCCAGTACAAGTTGATTACTACCCTAGATGGACAGCAGCAGTTATACGATTTAGTGGACGATCCACTTGAGACTAACAATTTACTCGCTACATCCAGCGACTATTCAACTGTGGTCGAGAGATTAGCCTCTGTGGCTACAATAATTCGCGATACGGATGCCAGTGCAGATGGCGAAACACTGGCAATTGATATTACCGGAGAACTATTTACCCAGCGCAGTGCTAACTGTGAAGATTATATTGCCAGCTACCAATCGACCGCTATGGACCTGTTTCGCTCGGTGCTATTTTCCGGAAACCTGACTATTTCGGCTAGTGCAGGAAAATGCAGGCTACAGTCAAACGGGGTGCCCAATCATGACTTCAATGACGGTCCGCAGAGTTTTCCGAATAACCTCAGTGAGCAAAATTACAACTATCAAATAACTGATAGCCCTGTGTTTGCCAGCTCTAATACTGCATTGGCAATTGGCAGTGACAATGGACTTATGTTGAATGGCGTCAAAATTGATCTGCTTGCCGCGGCCTGTTTTGCGGTTGGCGATGAAAAAACTGGCTGTGGCGATATGTCACAGCCATGGCGTTTTGATCCTATGTTCCCGGCTAATGGTTTTAGAGTCGACAGCCACAATGCCCATGTCCAGCCCAGTGGTAGTTACCATTATCACGGTACGCCGAATGCGATGTTCGCTGCTAATACTGCTGTTGAGTCTCCATTAGTTGGCTTTGCTGCCGATGGCTTTCCGATTTTTGGAAGCTGGTTTGATGATAAGGGCACTGTGCGAAAAGCACTGCCAAGCTATAGATTGAAGAGCGGTGCACGTCAGGCTGTATCCGGTTACGCCACACCCAGTGGGGACTATGACGGTACCTACAGAGATGACTATGAATATATTGAGAATCTGGGTGACCTCGATGAATGTAATGGTATGCAGGTGAATGGCGTGTATGGGTATTTTATTACCGATGGTTATCCCTACATTATGGGCTGTCTGAAAGGGCGGATGGATCCGAGTTTTAACTAATCTATTACAGGGAGTCTAATGTCTGAGCGGGCAACACCTGGGGGTGTTTGCACGCTTTATCCTTATACCTGTGGGGCTGATTGCCAAGGATGGCATGCATACAGTTTTTGCAGGAGAAAAAAATCTGTTATTGACCAAACTCTGCCGTGGGCAGTGTTTTTGAACCTCGTAATGGTTCAAGTCCCGATTGGGATTTATTGCGCTTAGATAGTGTACTGCCGAAGTTTAACTTTAGTCTTATGGTGCCCAGAAGACCAATCATTGCCTTAAATAGGCACCATTCTGGATACTCACACTCGAGCATGTAAGTATATTTTGGCCTCTTTAAGTGTCTCCTAGAGCCCCATGTGGCAGTCAATGCTAAGTTAAATCATTAACAAATCAATCGAATGTGAACTTCTCTGTTCATAGCTGTCTTATTTTATGTGCGTGATTCTCCCCCCTGAGAATAAACACACTATGTAGAGCTCCACTAAACCCTGTTGACGCAGGGTTTTTTTATGCATCAGCATCCAGTTCAGTAACGGCTGTTGATGCTGACTACATCACTAACTGCATCAAAAAAATCGGATTGAACAACCGCCATGTTAGCCCGTTATTTAAGCCATAGTCACCGGGCCACCGCTTTGATGCTACAGTGTCCTCGTAGATTGATAATGTTTTGAAAGCAGTAATAATGGAGAAGGAAATGAATAAACCAAATATTTTTAGAAGACTAGTAATGCAGGTAGTTAACCTTTGGCGAAGTGTGATGGATGCGAAGGTCAATCCACTAAGATTTATTCCGGACAACACTCTGCAGTCATACTTCATGATGGTCCTATTTACGATTTGGAGTGTTACATTTGGCTTTATAGCGACCTATTACTTAGGCTGGCTAGGCTACAGCACAGTGGTCAGTGTCGTTGTGCATTTGACTATTTTGATTCCCATTATGGTTACCAATGCCGTATTCCTTGATGCGGAACGCACTGGCGACCAGTGGCTAACAGAATGGAAAGAAGAGCAAAGCAAATATAAACTTTTTATGAACAGAATAAAGCTAAGAAACATGGTGCGTTGGAAATCTGATACGGAGGCTTAAATATGGTGCGAAAACCCAGGATAATCTCGACTAAGCCCTGATAACGCAGGGTTTTTTTATGCCTGATAATTAGCTTTTTTGAAATGGGCTTTTAAAGTATCCATGCAGGTACAGTAACAATCCCATGTCACCGTAGCCCCTCCCGCCCCTCTAAAGGATTATCAGGCACACAATTACTCAAGGGGCGCCTTGTGTCAGTCTGATGGTAGACAAAATGGTAGACGTGGGTGTGCCTTTGACAATGAACTGAAGGGCTGTCAACATCAGTAAACACAAGGCTCAAGGGTGTTGTAGGTGCCTATCTAAGGCAATGATTGGTCTCCTGGGCACCAAATATTTAAGTAACCTATTGTTTTCCTTGTGTATTATTCCAATTACACAGGTAGGGTAGACAATGCCTGTTAGATGACAATCTTCTCTAGCCACTTACTAAGAATCTCTACGCTGTAACCATCTCCATATCCTTGTCCTACAGTCTTTAAGCTCCAACCACCTAGCTGGTCAATTACTTCTGATGGTGCTTCTACTGCCCTTAGCCTGTCTCTAAAGCTATGACGCAAACCATGTATAACCGCATCAGAGTCAGCTACTGTCTTAATCCATTTATTAATAGCTGCACTAGCAGAGTTAGCATTACATCTCGAGCTAGATGTGTAGCGAGGGAAGGAATAAACAGATGTTGAAGTTCCTATAATCCGTTTAGCTGCCCAAAGAGACTGTCCAACTAATGGAACAATACGCTCGCTGGATAGTGTTTTTAAAGACCTGTGAGGGTAGGGCGTAATGACAATATGCGGATAATCACAATCAAGGTTAATGTCTGACTTCATTAAGCCTGTTGCTTCTGACAATCTCATGCCAGTATCACTAATTAACGATACAAGATGCCTTAAGTCATCATCTAATTCCAAGCATTTAGCTTGGATAGCTTTTAGGTTATTGGTGGCAATAGGCCTACGTTTTTTAGATGAGTTATCTGAATGAAGATAAACGCCATTAAATGGATTATTACATGTCAATCCTTGCTCAAGGACGACAAAGTTAACCACTGCTTTAATAGAGCCAAAGTTACGTTTTATTGATGCAATGGCTAAACCTCGTAAGACAAACCAGTCTCTTAATTGCGCAGCATCAGCTGAAGTGTATTGGTCTAAAGAGCGACAACCTAGACAATCCGTAAGGTATTTTATTGACCGTCTGGTGTGACTAA